>Ga0137429_1000045_pt1 | contig 69363 bp, 57 predicted proteins | sample EasRivERMZT736_2_FD_102304 | JGI IMG/M metagenome (GOLD analysis project Ga0137429, IMG submission 102304) | Soil microbial communities from meander-bound floodplain in the East River, Colorado, USA - East River MetaG ERMZT736_2 | ecosystem: Environmental > Terrestrial > Soil > Floodplain ...
CCCGATGGGGCGCCCCCGGCTCCCGTCGGTGGACTGGCTGACGTGGCCTCTACGGGCACCGGGGGAGCCTGGACCTGCGCGCGTCGCGTCCAGGGGAGCATGGCCTGCTGGGGGCGCAACGCCGAGGGGCAGCTCGGCGACGGAACTGCCGCGACCGCCCTCGTGCCGACCGCCGTCAGCGGTCTTGCCGGGAGCATCAGCGCCCGCGACCTCCTGGCGGGGCGGGCCCACACCTGCGCGCAGCGCTCCGCCGGCACGGCGGCCTGCTGGGGGAAGAACGACCTCGGTCAGCTCGGCAACGGATCCGTGACGGCCGCCCTCCTGCCCGCTGCGGTCCACGACCTGATCGACGCCGGCGGGGTGGGGGAGGCGACCTCGGACCACGCCTGCGTGCGACGGGGGGATGGAACAGTCAGCTGCTGGGGCGATAACGACGTGCAGCAGACGGGCGATCACTTCACGGGAGCGCTCTATACCCCCACGCCGTTCGCCGTCGTCGGAGTCGGCGAGGTCACCCAGGTCGCGACCGGCGAGCTGCACAGCTGCGCGCTGAAGGGGGACGGCAACGTCCTCTGCTGGGGCGGCAACGCCGAAGGTCAGCTCGGGTCCGGCACCACCGATACGATTATCGGCGTGCCCTACCCAGTCCAAGGGCTTACCGGGGCGATCGCCATTGGAGCTGGCGTCGCACACACCTGTGCGCTGCGGGCCGGTGGCAGGGTCTCTTGTTGGGGGCGCAACAGCAGCGGGCAGCTCGGCGACGGAACCTCGACGCAGGCGCTCGCGCCGGTCCCGGTGAGCGGGCTGACCGATGCGGTGGCCATCGCTCTCGGCGCCGAGCACACGTGCGCTCTACGGGCCACCGGCACCCTGCTCTGCTGGGGGAAGAACTCCCGGGGGCAGCTAGGCAACGGGACGTTGGTGAGGAGCCTCGTCCCCTCGCCGGTCAACCTCGCCGGGGTCCTCGCCAGCGGCACGGCCAGCGCGCTCGCCGCCGGAGCGGAGCACACCTGTGCCGTGCTGCGGGGAAGCCAGGTCACCTGCTGGGGGGACAACTCGTTCGGCCAGTTCGGCGACGGGACCACGGTCAGCCGCTCGGCGCCGGCCACGGTCGTCCTTGCCGCAGGTCGCAAGCTCCAGAACGTGGGGGGCGTCACGGCCGGCGCCAACCACACTTGCGCGCTGCGCGGCGACGGTCAGCCGCTGTGCTGGGGACAGAACGGCGGCGGACAGCTAGGGGACAACAGCACCAAGGATCGGCTCTCGGCGATCGAGGTCCCCTCGTTCCGCTTCAACGTGGATCCCGCGGCGACCCTGGGGCGCCAGGGACGGATCGCTACCGTGACGGCCCTCGTGAACTGCCCGGAAGGGCAGCACGTGCAGGTGCGCCTGTCGCTCTCACAAGGCGGGGTCTCCGGCGAGGGCGTGGCGGCCGGTGCCTGCACCGGCGGCCTGGCCCGCTTCGAGGTCACCCTTCCGTCCCGCGGGCGGGCCGGCTTCGCGCCGGGGCCGGCGCAGGCGGAGGCGGAAGCCGTCGTGCGCGACGCGGGTCAGGTGGTGGATACGCAGCGGTGGGCACGCGCCGTGGAGCTGGTCTTTGGCCCGTGAGAGCACGGGAGCCGCGACAAGACCGCTGCAGCCCGCCTCGGACCGGCGGTCGAGTTCTTCTTCGAAGGCGGGCGAGGCGCGCGCTCGGCGACGAAAGTCTACGAGGCGTACCTCTCGCCTCCTTCTGCCACTACGACGTCGCGCACGCGCTGCCGCAGCTGCCCAAGGCGGCGGAGTTCGCAAGGAAACAGATCGAGATCCTGAAGCCCCAAGTCGAGGCCGAGGGCTCGTTTGTCGACGCACAAGCGCAGGGCAAGATCTAAAACTGACGAAGCCCTAAGCCGGCGCGGCGCGCACGCACTAATCGGCACACGGACGCCTTCGATAGACTCACAGCGACTCAGAGAGGGGTTGCCCATGATCATCCGGTGGTCGATCGCGTTCGCGCTGCCCGTCGTGTTCGCCGCTCTGCTGCAAACTCCGCCGAAGGGTGAGCCAACGCCAAAGGACGAACTGCTCTATCCGACGTTCGAGGTCTCCCTTTCGTCGCGGATGTTCAAGGTCCTCGCCGGCGATCTGGAGAAAGTGGACCTGGCCGAGTTGGCCAAGATGGTCACGGGCTTGGACAGCGCGAACACAGCCGGGAAGGCCGCGGGAGCGAGCGTCAGCGGCGTCGACAGGAGCGGACATCCTTCGGCCGAACTGCTGCCGAAACTCCCCGAGGCCGAGCGACCGTTCTACTCGCTGCTACCAATCGTGATGATGAAACTCGCGCCGTTGTGGGACGCGAAGAGTTGGACCGACGAGCAGGTCGCGCTCGCGACACAGGGCTCTCAGCTCATCGGGAAGGTCACGGGCGCGCCGCCGGTCGAGTTCAAGAAAGGTAGCGACGCGAGCAATCGCGCGAACCTCGAGAAGCTCGTGCGCTGGTTCCACGCGACCGCAGCCAAGCCGGAGTGCCTCGCCGCGATGATCTTCACGATGGACGACGGGCCTTACGTCGGGTTCCCCTACGAGGCGGCGGCACCGTTTCCAACGACGCTCACGGAGACACTCGATGAGCACGCCGAGCTGCGGCTCTCAAAGATCGAGCGCGAGGGCGAGTCGTGGGTCATGCAGTGCGTACGCGACGGCAAACCGATCTGGTCGCGCGTGATCTCCGGCTTGCCCGACGGATCGGTCGCGGATGTCGGTTTCGCGAAAACGGCTCCGGCGAAGCTCGGGACCCACGGCTGGCACGTCTACTTCTGGGTGGACTGGCCGATGGGAAAAGAGCAGGCGCACATGTACTTGGGCCCCGACTGCAACTTGCTCTTCTATTACCTCAGCTGGTGATCCTGGTCGCGTCGGGTGGCGCGCGCCGTCAACGTGCGAAGGCGATTCGGAACGCTAATGATTCAGTTGGAGGCACGCGCCCAGCGTGAATGCGTCTTTCCCCAGCCGGCCGGCGGCGATGCTCTGGTGGATACGCAGCGGTGGGCACGGGCCGTGGAGCTGCTCTCTGGCCCGAGAGAGCACGGGAGCCGACAGCTCTCGGGACCCGGATCGTACCCGTGCCGCGGGGAGACGACTCGACCGTGGCCCGGACCCCGAATCGCCCGTCGTGCCCCGGCGGGCGGCCGGCGAGCCTCGTGGGGCGGCCGATGAGAGTCAGGCGCTCAGCCGCTCCGGCCCACGCCGCTCGGCTCGTGCTCCGGCCGCTCGATCGCGTAACGCTTGATCTTGTCGTAGAGGGTCGAACGGTCGATCGCGAGAATTGACGCCGTCTCCTTGATGTTGCCGCCAGTCCGGCGCAGGGTCGCCTCGATCACCCGCCGTTCGACCTCCGCGAGCGTCTGGTCGGTCGGCGGCGTCCAGCGTTCCGCCGCACTTTCCCGGGTGCGCATGAAGTCGAACTCCTCCCCCGTCAGGACATGCCCGCGGCCGGTGACGATGGCCCGCTCCATGGCGTTCTGCAGCTCGCGCACGTTCCCCGGCCAGTCGTGCTCGACCAGCGCTTTCACCGCCGCCTCCGAGAGGGTGACCGGCGGCTTCCCCAGCTCCACCGGGATGCTCTCCGCGAACTGCCGCGCCAGCAGCGGCACGTCCTCGCGGCGCTCTCGCAGCGGGGGAATGCGGATATGGATCACATTCAGGCGGTAGTAGAGGTCGTCCCGGAACCGTCCCTCCTGGACCGCCCGCTGCAGGTCGCGGTTGGTGGCGGCGATCACCCGGACGTCCACGCGGATCTCCTCCGCGCCGCCCACCCGGAAGAAGGTGCGCTCCTCGAGGAAGCGCAGCAGGTCCATCTGCAGCTTCGGGGAGATGTCGCCGATCTCGTCCAGGAACAGATCGCCGCCGTCGGCGAGCTCCAGCTTCCCCTTCTGGCGCGCCACCGCGCCGGTGAACGAGCCGCGCTCATGCCCGAACAACTCCGATTCGAGCAGCGTCTCGACCAGGGCGGCGCACGACACCGCCACGAACGGCCGCTCGGCGCGATCGCTCGCCTGATGGATCGCGCGCGCCAGCAGCTCCTTGCCCGTGCCGCTCTCGCCCTCGATGAGGACGGTGCTGCGGTACGCCGCGACCGAGCGGACCAGGTCGAAGATCTCCAGCATCCGCGGGCTCTTGCTGGTGATGTCGTGAAAGGTGTACTGCTGGGTGAGTTTCTTGCGCAGGTAGACGTTCTCGCGCCGCAGGTTCTTGAGCTCCAGGATGCGCGTCACCAGCAGCGAGATCTCCTGCGGATTGCACGGCTTGACGATGTACTCGATCGCCCCTTCCTTCATGGCGGCGATGGCGGTGTCGACGGTGGCGTAGGCCGTGATGATGATCACCGAGGCCTCCGGATGCAGCTTGCGGATCTCCGTCATCGCCTCGATCCCGTCGATGCCGGGCGGCATCTTCAGGTCGATGAAGTAGATGTCGTAGTCGCCGCAGCGTGCCTTCTCGATCGCCTCGCGCCCGCCTCCGGCGGTCTCGACGTGATATCCATCCTCCCTGAGCCAGGCCGACAGCGATTCGCACACGATCGGCTCGTCGTCCACGACCAGAATCCGGTTTGCCGTCTTCACGAGCGTTCCTCCAGCGCCGGCCGCGTGCGCCGCCCCACTGCCGCCTCGCCGAGCGCCTCGTCCACGAGGGCCCGGCAGTCGCGGCAGAAGGCGGCGGCCTTGCGGTCCACCTGCGCAATCTGAATCGACAGGGACATGACGCACCCCGGGTCCGGGCAGTGGACCCGGCCGATGGCGTGCCCGATCTCGTGCTGCGCCTCCTTCACCGCCCGCTCCGCGAGCAGCGCCGGATCCGGCTCCAGATGGAGAAACTCCGGCCGCAGCCGGGCGAGGGAGATCACCGCGGACCCTCCTCCGAGCCGGGCCTGGCCGAAGACGAAGCGCAGCACCGGGATGAAGAGGTCGTGCTCCGTGACCCCGAGGATCGCCAGCGCGTCGTCGGGCAAGCTGGAGTCGAGCCGCCGCAGCAGATCGGAGGAGCGGTACTGCCGGCGCTGCGGATCGTAGGCGTCGTCCGGCGCCGGCCCCGGCGGCAGCCGCCGGACCTGCGCGCCGAAAGTCGCCGCGAGCGAGGCCGCGATCGCCTGCAGGGCCCCGGCGTCGACGCCCGGCTCCGCGGCGAGGTAGATGCGCGGTTGCATGACATCGCTAGGTCGCCGCCGCGGTCGCGGGGCGGGAGACGGGGAGCGTCACCGTGAACACGGTCCCCTCCCCGGGACGGCTCTGCACATCGATTGCGCCGCCGTGCGCACGGACGATCCCATACACGACGGCCAGCCCCAGTCCGACCCCCTTCCCCTCCTCCTTGGTCGTGAAGAATGGGTCGAAGATCCGGGACAGGCGATCCTCCGGAATGCCGATGCCGGTGTCGGCGACCCGCAGCGCCACCCAACCGCCGCCGTTCGCGATCGAGGTGCTGACGCGGACGGTCCCCCCCTTCGCCATCGCCTCGGCGGCGTTCATCACCAGATTGGTCACCACCTGTTGCACCTGGGACTTGTCGCACACCGCCTGCGGGAGGTGAGCGTCGAGCGACAGTTCCTCGCGGATGCCGAGCAACTCCAGCTTGTGCGACAGCAGGGAGCAGGTGCTCTCCACGATCTGGTTGAGGTCCGCCGGCGAGGTCTGCGGCGCGGAGCGGCGTGAGAATGCCAGCAGGTCCGAGACGATGCGGCCGACCCGCGCCGTCTCCGCGGTGACCTGTTCGAGGTAGCGCTTGAAGTCCAAGAGCCGCTCCGGCGGAACCCCGTCGTCGCGCAGCAGCCGCCGCATCAGGTGCGACAGGTTCAGCACGCCCGCGATCGGGTTGTTGATCTCGTGCGCCACGCTCGCGGCGAGCTGGCCGAGTGAAGCCTGCCGGTCGCTCTGGATCAGCCGCTGCTGCGCCGCCAGGAGCTGGCGCGTGCGCTCTTCGACCGTGCGCTCGAGGCCGCGGGTGACGGCGTGGAGGTCGTGGATGGCGGTCTTGAGCCGCTCGCGCATGACGTTGAAGGAGGTCGCCAGCTCCGCCAGCTCCCCGGGGGCGTCCACCACCACCGGTTGGTCGAGGTCCATGGCGCTGATCGCCCTGGCGCCTTCGATCAGCCTGCGGATCGGCTTGTCCACGAACTGGCGGCTGAAGGTGACGATGAACAGACCGATCAGCACGATCACCACCACCATTCCGATCGCCGAGCGGACCTTGAAGTCGCTGACCTCCCGGTCGATGCGGGCGAGCGGGACCGTCACGTCCAGCACGCCGAGGACGCTGCGGGAGGCGGGGTGGGCGTGGCAGAGCGCGTCGCTGCAGGCTGGCTCGTTGTAGATCGGAGTGACCATCCCCAGCCGCCGGACTCCGTCCGCGCCGGTGAAGACTCGCGCCCGCGACGGAACGTCCACGCGCACCAGCGGCTGCTGCGCCGCGTGGCACAGGAAGCAGGCCTCCGCCGAGGTGTCGACCCGGTGGGGGTCGTCCGGATGGGTGGTGAAGGTCACCAGCCCTTCCTTGTTGAAGATGCGGAGACGGTCGATCCCGGGCTCGGCGCCGGCGGTCCGCAGGATCCGGTAGGCGGCGTCGCGATTGTCGGCCAGCATCGCCTCCCAGGTCACGCGCGTGAGGGTGCGGGAGAGCTGGTCCGCCCCGAGCGTCACCTCGTTCAGCAGCTCGCGCTCCTTGATCGAGACGTTGACCCAGGCCGAGAGGCCCGCCGCGGCGGCCACGAGCAGCGTCAACGAGACGATCAGACGGACCGCAAGTCGCTTAGGCATCGGTTCGCTCCGGCGCGGCGCGCGCCGTTCCCTCCCTCTGTAGAGGCAAGACCCGGGCCATGAGGGTTCATCGGATCGTGGGAGCGAACTCCTTGCAACGGGGGACGCCGATTCGCCCGCGTACGGCCAGCGGCACTGTTTCGTCGCGGCAGGGCGGGACGCGCGTGGCGGCCGTGGGTCGTTTCACCCAGCGGGAATTGCGGGGACACAGTACTCAATTCCCAGGCCCGCTCGGGAAATGAGCATTGTGTCCGCGGATTTCACGGCGGCCGAGCGCGCGCTCAGCGGAGGTAGCCGAGGGCTCGCAGCCGTTCGCGCTGCTCGGAGGTCAGCGGTTCGGACACCTTGGCCACGCGCCGCGAGTACTCCTCGCAGTCCATGGCGTGCTGGGCGAGGGCCCGGGCCGCCTCGGCAGCGGCCGCCGCCTCCGGGCTCGTGAGGCTCGCCGTCTGGGCCGGGTCCTCCTGCAGGTCGTACATCTCGGCCCCGCCGCCGCGGCGCGCCAGGTACGACCAGCGCTCCGAGGTGGCCGCCACCACATGCTGCTTCGGGTAGAGCTGGGCGTCGACGAGCGGATCCGCGTACAGCTCGCTGTACGCCAGGCCTGGCCACGAAGGGGTCGGGCCCGCACCCAGCAGGCCGGCGAAGCTGCGTCCCTGGCTCGACCGGGAGTCGGGATCTCCCGTCAACGCGAGGATCGTCGGCCCCACGTCGATCAGCCCGACGACCTGACGGAGCCGCCGCGCGTCGGGGGCGCCACCGGGCGGACGGACGATGAGCGGCACCCGGATCACCTCGTGGTAGAGCGTGGAGCCGTGGAAGACGCGGCCGTGGTCGAGGAACTCCTCGCCATGGTCCGAGAGGACGACCAGGTACGAGTCGTCCGCGAGGCCCAAGGTCTCGAGCGCCTGCAGGAGACGGCCGATCTCCTCGTCCGCGAAGGCGATCTCGCCGTCGTAGAGGTCGACGAGCCGTTGCCGATCCTCCGGACTCACCGCCTGCTCCCCCTGGGCGATGCGCTTCAACTGGGCCGTCGACCCGTCGATGGCGCCGGAGTAGCCGGCGGCGGCGAAACGTTCCCGGTACGGCTCCGGCGGCTCGTAGCCGGAGTGGGGGTCCATGTAATGAAGGTAGAGGAAGAGCGGTCCACGCCGGCGCTGCTCGAGAAAGCGACGCGCGGCAGCGGTGACCTCCGCGGCGTCCGCCGGCACCAGCCCGAGAAGCTCGTCCTCCTCGTCCGCCCGCGCTGCGCGCTTCAGCTCGACGAAGCTGTCGAAGCCCGCCGCGAACCCCTTCGCCCTGGTGATATGCACGAAGTTGGCTGAGATCCCCGCCGTCTGGTAGCCGCGCCGCTGGAACGCGGTCGCCAGCGTGTCGAGCGAGGGGGGCAGTGCGGCGGTGAAGGTGCAGGCCCCGTGCACCGAAGGGTAGGTCGAGGTGAAGAGCGAGCCGATGACAGGGGAGGTCCAGGACGACTCCGCGATGGCGCTCTCGAACACGTACCCGGAGGCGGCGAAGCGATCGAGGTTCGGACTCGTCGGCCGCGCGTATCCGTAGGCGCCGAGGTGATCCGCCCGCAGAGTGTCGACGACGATCATGATCACGCTCGGCGGCTGCGCGGAGCAGCCCGCCAGCACCAGCAGGGCAGCCGCGATCGCGGCTCGCATCACGACCATCGCCTACCCTCCCTCGCCGGGGACCGGATAGCGAGTCCGCTCGTCGATCAGGAACCGGTCGAGAAGCCGCAGGCGCTCGAGCGTGCGCCGGTAGCGCGCCCCCGCGGCCCCCGGCAGCGCGATCCACTCGCCGAGCTGATTGATGTTCACGCGCGCGAAGTAGTGGCTGCCGATGAGGAGCTGACCGCGCGCCCCCTCGGGCGTGGCGCCGATCTGGGCGCGGAAGTCATCCAGCGTGCCGTCCTTCTCGAAGCGGTACTCCATCCCCCAGCCGATGCCGCGCCACGCCTGCGCGCGGGCGGCCGGATCATGGATCAACCCGGCAACGGAGAAGGCGCGCGGCAGGTCATACTCGTACTTGCGATGCAGGAGCAGCCCCAGGACCGGGTAGCCGCGGTCCGCGGAGAGCGTCTGGTTGGGGTCGGGCCTGCGGCCCATCAGCGCGACCGTCCCGGCCGCGGAGGCCACCAGCCAGGCGGCGCAGCCGGTCAGGGCGAGTCCGCGTGCGACTCCGCGCGCAGCGATCGCGCGCCGCAACGTGGCGGCCGCGGGCAGTGCGGCGAACACGAGCGGCGGCATCAGCAGGCGGTAGCCATGCGGCCTGCGCATCGGCTCCAGCGCGAACTCCGACGCCGCGAACACCGCGAGGAACACGAGGAGGTACCCGAGGAAGACCCCCTCCGCACGGCACCCGTGCCACTCGGCGCGCGCCGCCTCGTCGCCGCCGTGGCGTCGCGCGCGCCAGGCGAGGCGAATCATCCGGGCCGCGGCGAGCGCGAGCAGGGCGCACAGCGGCACCGCGAATGCGGTCATCAGGGGAATCGCGAGTGGCCGCGGCAGCGTGCCGGCGAACGGCTCGATCGCCGCCTGGGGCAGGTCGTGGGTCAGGAGGCTGCCTACCTTGCGCAGCGCTCCTTCGGTCGGCCACGGATCGATCGGGTTTCCGTAGCCGAATACCTCCCGGAGGCGGTCGAGCCCGCGGAACTCGTAGCGCAGGTTGTAGACGAACCAAGGCGCCATCCCGACGAGACCGCCGCCGATCGCCGCGAGGAGGTCGCGCGGCCGCGGCAGCCCGCGAAACAGGAGCCAGGCGACCCCGCACGCCGCCAGGCTGAACGCCGTCGTGTAGCAGAACCAGAGACCGAGTCCCGAAACCACCCCCAGGAGCGCCCAGCCCCAGGGGCCGGGCCACCGCTCCTCCAGCAGGCAGAGGAGGACGAACACCTGGAGAAGGCTGAGCAACACCGACTCGCCGTGGCTGCCCATCACGACCAGCCCCATGTAGGCGACGAGCGGCGGCCCGGCCAGGAACGAGATGGCGGCGAGCCGCGCCGTGCCGCGATCGAAGAAGCTCCTGCCGATGACGTAGAGCGTGGCGAGCGTCCCGAGGGAGAGCAGCAGGGCCGGGATCTTGAAGGAGAGGATGCTCTCGCCGAACAGCAGGAAACAGGGGACGACCAGCAGGGCCATGACGAGCGAGCCGCCCTGATAGTGGTCCGCCTGGTATTCGAGGAACGGCAGCTCGGGGGAGCCCAGCAGATCGTGCGCGACGAGCCAGCGGTACGACTCCTCCCAGTACCCGGCCGACGCCGGATTCGTCGCGAGCCAGATCAGCCGTGAGGCCAGGAACGCCATCGCGAGAAGGCCGAGGAACCAGGTGTCGCGGCGGCGCCAGGGCTCGTGCTGCGTTCGGCTCAAGCAGGCCTCGATCGGGTGCGGGTCCGGGGAGACCGCCTCGAATCAGTCCAGGTATCCAAGCGCTCGCAGCCGCTCCTTGTCGGACTCGGTCAGCCCCGACTCCGACCTCGCCGGGGCGCTCAGGCTGGCCGCGAGGACGGCGATCCGCTCCTCGTGCTCGCGCGCCACGGACGCGTGCTCGGCGGCGACGTCCCGCTGCTCGCCCGGATCCTCCGCCAGGTTGAAGAGGTGCAGCCGTCCGTCGCGACGATCCCTGAGGCTCTTCCACGGGTACCGGCGATACGAGAGGAACCAGCGCTCGGTCAGGAGGACCTCGTCCTCGCGCAGCTCCGAAGAAGCCGGCTCGTCGATGCCGGCGAGCCCCTCGATCAGGCGGCGCGTATCCTGGCCCCGGAAGACCGCGGGGACCGGGCGCGTCGACCGCGGCCAGACGATCAGGGGGACGCGCAGGAGCGTCTCGAAGGAGGGGTTGCCGAAGTGTCCCGGCATGCCGGAGAGCGCGTGCTTCTCCCCGAGCCGCTCCCCGTGATCGGAGGTGAGCACGACCGCCGTGTTCGCGAGCAGCCCCGCGCCGCGGAGCTGCTCGAGCAGCGAGCCGACCGCCGCGTCGACCGCCTCGACGGCCGTCTCATAGCTCGTGCCGGTGACCTGGTAGTCGTGGACGTCCATGTAGTGGACGTACAGGAAGAAGCGATCGTCCCCGCGGCGCGCGAGCGCCCGGGCGACGGCGTCGTTCACCGGTCCCGCCGCCCGCGTGAGGGCGATGGGCTGGTCGATCGCGAGCGTCTCGACGACAGTCCCCACCTCGGTCCAGTCCTCGAACCCCTGCCGGTACCCGCCGGGCTCGAAGGTCAGGGGATTCGAGGCGATGCCGATCGTCCGGTATCCCGCCTCCCGCAGCGCCTCCGCGAGGGTGCCGAGCGACAGGGGAATGCAGCCGTCGTCCCCCGGCGTCGCGTAGCGAGCCATGCCGCACCAGGTCCTGCCGTTCCAGGCGAGCGGGGCGCGCACGTCTCCGGACTCGAGGCTCGGAGTCTGCCCCGTGAAGATCGACGCCATCGACATGGTGGTCTGGTGGAAGGCGGCGACGACCTGAGGGTACGGCGTCCCCTCGCTCGCCAGCCTGTCGATGACCGGGGTCGGCGAGGCGCCGCCGAAACAACCCAGGTGGTCGGCGCGCAGCATGTCGACGACGATCAGGACGAGCCGTTCGGGGCGCCCCACGGGCGCGCCGGGGGAGCAGCCGGCAAGGAGAAGTGCCGCCACGGCAGGGAGGAGGCGGTTCACGCGCGGATCCTACGCCCGCCTCGGACGAGCCAACCTGGAGAAGATCGCCTCCGCGGCAAGCCGCGGGGCGACGTTCCCGCGCACGCGCCGGCGAGCCTCCTCGACGCGGTCGAGCGTCTCCGGGACCCCGGCGGCGAGGCGGGGTGCGAGCCGCAGCAGGAGCGCGCCGAGGTCGGGGTGGCGAAGCGAAGTCGCGGCCGTCCCCCCGACGGCGACCACCGCGAGGTCGCGCAGGAGCGAGGTGAGCAGCTCGGTCGTGCGGTCGAAGGTCTCGGCATCGGCGCCGATCTCCTGCGCCAGGCCGAGCGCGGCGAGCGGTCCGCCCGGCTCGCCGCAGGCTTCCAGAAACGCGACGAGGCGGCCGCGGATGGCGTCGTGCTCCACCAGGTCGATCGCGAGCGCGCGCCCCACGCTGCCGTCCGCCAGGGCAGCCAGCCGCTCCGCCTCCGGGCGGCCCTGGCGCGTCAGCAGCGCGGCAAGCTCCTCCCGCGGGAGGGGCGTGAAGCGGATCGCCTGGCAGCGGGAGCGGATGGTCGCCGGCAGCGCGTCGGGCTGGGCGCTGATCAGGATCAGCACCGCGCCCGGGGGAGGCTCCTCCAGCGTCTTCAGCAGTGCGTTCGCGGCCTCCCGGTTCATGCGCTCCGCCGGGTCGATGATGAAGATCCGACGCCTCCCCTCGAACGGCCGGAATCCCGCCTCGCGGCACAGGTCGAGGATCTGCTCGATCTGGATCTGGCGGCGGCGGGGAGCGTAGTAGAGGACATCGGCATGGTGCGCGGGGGCCCGGTTCTGGTCGGGGCTCTTCAGCCGCTCCTCGCCGTACCCCTTGAGCGTCCGGCGGCACGAAGAACACTCGCCGCACCCCTCGGCCCCCGGCTTGACGCAGTTCAGCGCCGCGGCGAGCGCGAAGGCCGACAGCCGCTTGCCGACTCCTTCGGGTCCGTGGAAGAGGAGCGACGAGTGCAGCCGATCCGCGGTCAGCGCCCGACGCAGGGGAGCCAGCGCCCGGTCGTGCCCGATGATCGGATCGAAGACGCTCATCTCGCACCCTCGCGCGCGGCCCGGCCGGCCGTCGCGACCATCAGCCGAGCTTCAGGAACAGCGCCAGGTCGCGCGAGATCCGGCGGGCGATCTTGTCGGGGGTCTCCTGCGCGTTGACGACCCGCACGCGCCCCGGATGGTCGCGCGCCAGGAGGACGTACCCCTCGCGAACCCGCCGGTGGAACTCGATCTCCTCGCGGTCGATCCGATCCTCCGGGCGTGCGCTCTCCGTCGCCAGGTCACGGTTCCGTACCCGGGCACGCCGGAGCCCCTCCTCGGGAGGGAGGTCGAGGAGGAAGGTCAGGCCGGGCTTCAGCTCCGCGGCCGTGAGGGAGCAGAGGAGCGTCACCAGGTTCTCCGGGATCTGGCGGCCGAACCCCTGATAGGCGCGCGTCGAGTCCTCGAACCGATCGCAGAGGACCACCTTCCCCTCGGCGAGCGCCGGCAGGATCACCTCCTCGACGTGCTGCACCCGCGCGGCCCCGACCAGGAGCAGCTCGGTCAGCGGGGCCATCCCGGCGTTCGCGGGGTCGAGCAGGATGCGGCGCACCGCGTCCCCGATGCCGGTGCCACCCGGCTCGCGCGTCGCGACGAACGCGACGCCGTGCTCCGAGAGGAACTCGGCGGCGCGCGCGGCCTGCGTGCTCTTGCCGCTCCCCTCGATCCCCTCGAAGGTGATGAAGCGCTGCATCGCTCCCCCGGGACGCGCCGTCGCGGCGCTGGACGATTATAACCTCAATGTTTTCGTGAACTTAACATATCACTGCAACGGGATCAACCGGACCTCGGCGGGAGGTCTTTGTGAAGTAGAATGAGCGCCGGACGAGGAGCCCGGGAGGACCCATGAACTGCTTCCAATGCGCTCGAGAGGTCGAGGTGGAGGACAAGGTGTTTCGCAAGGATGCCTGTCCTTCCTGCCACGCCGCGCTGCACTGCTGTCGCAACTGTCGCTTCTACGATCGCAGTGCGCACAACAGTTGCCGGGAGCCGGCCGCGGAGTGGGTGGCAAGCCGCGAGGCGGCGAACTTCTGCGAGTTCTTCGAGCCGGGGGAGGGGGACGGTGGGCGCCCGTCGGGAAGCTCGGGGCGGGACGCCTTCGACCGCCTGTTCCGCAAGTAGGCGCAACGACCCCTGACCTCCTTCCCGTCCGGCGCCCCCGGGGTCTTCCGGCCGTCTCTTCCCTTGAATCCGATCGATTTCGCTCCATATTTCCGACAGCAACGGGACTTCCGGAACTCTCCGCCGCGCCTGCCCGGAATCGGGCATGCCCTGGAGCCCCGCGAACGTCCGCCCGAGGGTCGCATGCCTGCCGTGGGAACGGAGCGAAGTGAAGAGCTCAACGAGATCGTCGGGCCGGAGCGGATCGAGGTTCGCGCCCGGGTGGCCCAGGAGCACGAGGCGATTCTCACCCCCGCGGCACTGCGCTTCGTCGCCGACCTCGAGCGACACTTCGGTCCGATGCGGCGCACCCTGCTCGCGCGGCGCGCGGAGCGTCAGCAGGCGCTCGACGCCGGAGCGCTCCCCGGGTTCCTCCCCGAGACGCTCGACCTGCGCACCGCCGCCTGGACGACGGCTCCCATCCCGGCCGACCTGACCGACCGGCGGGTCGAGATCACCGGACCCGTCGACCGCAAGATGATCGTGAACGGGCTGAACTCCGGCGCCAACGTCTTCATGGCCGACTTCGAGGACTCGAACACGCCAACCTGGGAGAACAATCTCTGGGGACAGGTGCACCTGCGCGCGGCGGTTGCCGGCACCCTGGCGTTCACGTCGCCGGAGGGGAAGGAGTACCGGCTCGGGGAGCGCGTTGCGACCCTCATGGTGCGACCCCGCGGCTGGCACCTGGTGGAGAAGCACCTGCTCGTCGACGGCGAACCGGTCTCCGCCTCGCTCTTCGACTTCGGGCTGTTCATCTTCCACAACGCCCGCGCGCTGGTGCGGCGGGGGAGCGGACCGTATTTCTACCTGCCCAAACTCGAGAGCCACCTCGAGGCGCGGCTGTGGAACGACGTCTTCGTGCGGGCGCAGGAGGCCGTCGGTATTCCGCGGGGGACGATTCGCGCCACCGTGCTGATCGAGACGATCCTCGCCGCCTTCGAGATGGACGAGATCCTCTGGGAGCTGCGCGATCACTCCGCGGGGCTGAACTGCGGCCGCTGGGACTACATCTTCTCCTTCATCAAGAAGTTCCGCTCCCGGCGCGAGTTCCTGCTGCCGGACCGGGGGCGCGTGACGATGGACCGGGCCTTCCTGCGCGCCTACGTCGACCTGCTGGTCCAGACCTGCCACCGCCGCGGGATCCACGCGATGGGCGGGATGGCGGCGCAGATCCCGATCAAGCACGATTCCGCGGCGAACGCGGCGGCGCTGGAGAAGGTCCGGGCCGACAAGCTGCGCGAGGTGCGCGCCGGCCACGACGGCACCTGGGTGGCACACCCCGGCCTCGTGCCGATCGCGCGGGAAGTCTTCGCGCTGCTGCCCGCCGCCCACCAGATCGCCGTGGCGCGTGAGCCGCTCGACGTGCGGCCGGCCGATCTGCTCGCGGTGCCGGACGGCGAGATCACCGAGGGGGGGCTGCGGCTCAACCTCGACGTCGGCGTCCAGTACCTGGCGTCCTGGCTCTCCGGCACGGGGTGCGTGCCGATCTACGACCTGATGGAGGATGCCGCGACCGCCGAGATCTCCCGCTCGCAGGTGTGGCAGTGGGTCCGGCACGGCGCGCGCCTCGCGGATGGGCGCGAGGTGACCGCGGCGCTGGTGCAGCAGACGCTGCGCGAGGAGCTGGACAAGCTCCGCCCCCGCGGTGGGCCGGCGGCCGCGCGGCTGGACGAGGCGGGGGAGATCTTCGCGGGGATGACGCTCGCGGACGAGATGCCGGAGTTCCTGACGCTCGTCGCCTACGAGCGGCTGCCGTAGGGCGTCGCCGTGCAAGCGGCGGGGCGGCCGCGGCCAGTCCGCGCCGATGAGAGGGAGCGAGGATGACGGAGAAGGAGTTCAGCGACGGGATGACCCAGGCGTGGCGGGCCTCGCCGCGCTGGGCAGGGATCGTCCGACCCTATACCGCGGCGGACGTCTACCGTCTGCAGGGATCCGTGCAGGTCGAGCACTCGCTGGCGCGGCTCGGGGCGGAGCGGCTCTGGAGCCTGCTGCACGAGGAGCCGTACGTGCACGTGCTCTCTGCCATCACCGGCAACCAGGCGATCCAGAACGTGCGGGCCGGGCTCAAGGCGATCTACGCCTCCGGCTGGCAGGTGGCCGCGGACGGGAACAACGCACTGCACATGTACCCCGACCAGAGCCTGTACCCGTCCGACAGCGTGCCGCTGCTCATCCGGCGCCTGAACAACGCCTTGCTCCGCGCCGACCAGGTGCACCACCTCAAGGGGAAGAACGGCACCCACTGGATGGCGCCGATCGTCGCCGACGCGGAGGCGGGTTTCGGAGGTCCCCTGCACGCCTTCGAGATCATGAAGGACATGATCGCCGAGGGGGCCGCGGGGGTGCACTTCGAGGACCAGCTCGCCTCGGTCAAGAAGTGCGGCCACCTGGGAGGGAAGGTGCTGGTTCCCACCCGGGAGTTCGTCACCAAGCTGGTCGCGGCGCGGCTCGCGGCGGACGTCTCCGGCGTTCCCACGGTGCTGATCGCGCGCACCGACGCGAACAGCGCGGGGCTGCTCACCAGCGACGTCGATCCGGTCGACGCCGAGTTCCTCACCGGGACCCGCACGCACGAGGGGTTCTTCGGGGTGCGCGACGGGATTGCGCAGGCGATCGCCCGGGGACTCGCCTACGCCCCGTACGCCGACCTGCTGTGGTTCGAGACCGGCAAGCCGGATCTCGAGGAGGCGCGGCAGTTCGCGGAGGCGCTCCACGATCGCTACCCGGGGAAGCTCCTCGCCTACAACTGCTCGCCTTCGTTCAACTGGCGCCGCAACCTCGATCGCGACACCATCGCGCGCTTCCAGCAGGAGCTCGGGGCGATGGGGTACAAGTTCCAGTTCGTCACGCTCTCCGCCTTCCACGCCCTCAACTACGCCCAGTTCATGCTGGCGCAGGACTACCGCGAGCGCGGCATGGCGGCGTACTCGGAGCTGCAGGAGAAGGAGTTCGCCGCCGAGTCGGACGGCTACGATGCGGCGCGGCACCAGGAGTTCGTCGGCACCGGCTACTTCGACGCGGTAACCGAGGTTGCCACCGGGGGCGAAAGCTCCGTCACGGCGATGAAGAACTCCACCGAGGCGGAGCAGTTCCACGACGCGGACCCGCGCCGGGGCTAGTTTTACCTTCCGGATGGGGTCGCGGCGAGGACTGCGCGCGCTCGGGCAACGTCCTTCTTGATCTGATCCACCAGCGCCTCCGGGCTCGGGAAGCGGCGCTCCTCGCGCAGGCGCTCGTAGAACAGCAGCCCGACCGGCTGATCGTAGAGATCCCCCTGGAATCCGAGCAGGTGCGCCTCGATGGCGCGCCCGGTGCGGTCGAAGGTCGGACGCAGGCCGATATTCGCGACGGCATCATGGAGGCCGTCGCCGACCCGCAGCCGCGTGACGTAGACGCCGTCGGCGGGGATCAGCTCGTTCTCGACCTCCAGGTTCGCGGTCGGGAACGCCAGCGAGCGGCCGCGCCCGTCGCCATGCACCACCCTGCCTTCGATCTCGAACGGCCGGCCGAGCATTCGCGCCCCCGACGCGACATCCCCGCCCAGCAGCGCCTTGCGGATTCGCGACGAGGAGATTGTGGCGCCGTCCTCGTCGACCACCTCGACCCCGGAGGCCTCGAAGCCGTGGCGGGCTCCGAGCGCCTGCAGCAGGGCGACGTCGCCGCGGCGATCGTGGCCGAAGCGGAACGGCGTCCCGAGCAGGATCTTGCGCGGGCGAAGCCTGGGGAGCACCAGCAGCTCGATGAACTCCTCGGCGCCGGTGCGCGAGAACTCCGCGGTGAACGGGTGCACGACCGCGAGCCCGATGCCGGCGGCGGCGAACAGACGGTAGCGCTGCTCGCGGGTGCTCAGGAGCGGTAGGTGCCTCCCCGGGTGCAGGACCTTCGACGGATGCGGCTTGAAGGTGAGCAGCACGGGCGTGCCGCCGGCGCTACGCGCCTCCTCGACCACCAGGCTGAACAGCTTCTGGTGGCCGCGATGCACCCCGTCGAAGTTGCCGATGGTGAGCACCACCCCTGGCGGTGGCGTCGCGATCAGCTCCAGACCCTCGATCACCTGCATGCGCATGCCTCCCGCCCGCGGCCCGCCGCCATCACGCCACCGCCGCGAGCGCCCAGAGCGACAGGTGCAGCGCGAGGCACGCGTAGACGCCGGAGGCGATGTCGTCCATGACGATCCCGAAGCCGCCCGGGTGCCGCTCGAGCCGATCCGCCGGGTAGAACTTCAGCACGTCGAAGACCCGGAAGTACACGAACCCGAGCACTCCCGCGACGGGCGTGACCGGCGCCAGGAACATCGTGACCAGAAGTCCGGCGGCCTCGTCGATCACGACCGGGCCCGCGTCCTTCTTCGCGAGCAGCCGTTCGGCTGTCGTCGCGCAGGGGATGGCGATGGCTACCAGGGCGAGGGTGCCCGCCGCGTACAGGAGCGGAGAGCGGGGGAGCGCGAGCAGCAACCAGAGCGGCACCGCGGCGAGCGTCCCCCAGGTGCCCGGGGCGATCGGACCATATCCCGCTCCCGCCAGGGTGGCCACCAGGAGCGCGACGCGCTCGGTGGGAGTGCGGCTCGCTGCCATCGCCTGCTCCTTACGCCGTCACGGCCGGCGGCCGCGACCGGGCGGGTCTCAGGCCAGGGCCGGGGCGGCGACGACCCGCCCGACGAGATCGTACGGGTGAGCTTCGGTGATCTCGACGGGCACCAGGTCTCCGGCAATCGCCTCCCCCTCCACCAGGTAGACGACGCCGTCCACCTCGGGCGCCTGTCCTTCGGTGCGCCCCTCGAGGAGATGCTCGCTCTCGGGCGAGACCCCGTCGCAGAGCACGGTCAGCGTGCGGCCGACCAGCTGGCGGTTGCGTTCGATGCTGATCTCCTCCTGCACCGCCATCAGCCGCTCGCGCCGCTCCTCCTTCACCTCCGGGGGAACGTCGTCGGCGAGCGCGGCGGCGCGCGTCGACTCCTCGTGGGAGTAGGTGAACGCGCCGAGCCGGTCGAAGCGCGCTTCCGCCACGAAATCGAGCAGCTCGTCGAACTCCGCCTCGGTCTCGCCGGGGAAGCCGACGATCATCGTGGTGCGCAGGGTGATCGCCGGCATCGCATCGCGGAAGCGGCGGAGGATGCGGCGGTGGTGATCGGCCGATCCACCGCGCACCATGCGCTGGAGCACCGCGCGGCTGGCGTGCTGCAGCGGGATGTCGACGTACTTGCAGATGTTGTCGTGCCCTGCCATGACCTCGATCAGGCGGTCGGTGATCCGGTTCGGGTAGACGTAGAAGAGCCGGATCCAACGCGCCCCCTCCACCTCCGAGAGCCCCTCGAGCAGCCGCGCCACGCCGTCCTCGAGACCCAGGTCGAGGCCGTAGTTGGTCGAATCCTGGGCGATGAGGTTCAGCTCTACGGCGCCGCCGGCGACGAGAGCCTCGGCCTCCGCCAGGATCGACCCCAAGCGACGCGAGCGGAAGGCGCCGCGGAACTTCGGAATCGCGCAGAAGGCGCAGGGGTTGTCGCACCCTTCCGCAATCTTGAGGTAGACCGAGTGGCCGGGCCCGGAGAGGATGCGCGGCGTCTGGTGGTCGTAGAGATAGGTCGCCGGCCCGCCGGAGGGGATCTCGGCGTCGCCGCGCTCACCGCGCACGGCGTCGGCCACCTTCCCGAGATCGTCGAGGCCCAGGAAGGCGTCGACCTCCGGGAGCTCGCGGCGCATCTCCTCCGGCTGGCGCTGCACCAGGCAGCCCGCGACGACGAGGCGGCGGCAGGCCCCGGTGCGCTTCAGCTCCGCCATCTCGAGGATGGTGTCGATCGACTCCTGCCGCGCGCTGTCGATGAAGCCGCAGGTGTTGACGACGATCACCTCGGCCTCCGCCGCGTCCGGGGTGATCAGCAGGCCGTCCCGGCGCAGCAGCCCCATCATCACCTCGGAGTCGACCAGGTTCTTCGGACAGCCGAGGCTGACGAAACCGACTCGGACGGGCCGCGGCTGCTGCCCGGCGCCGCTGCGGTGCGTCGCGGCGGGACGCGAGGTCGGGCTCATGGGTAGAGCCGGTTGATCGTGCGGGGGAACGGGATCGCCTCTCGCAGGTGATGTATTCCTCCGATCCAGGAGACCAGTCGCTCGATTCCCATGCCAAACCCGCCGTGCGGGATCGAGCCGTAGCGGCGCACGTCGAGGTACCAGCGGAACGCCGCCTCCGGGAGCTGATGCTCCCGGAGCCTCTGTTCCAGCAGCGCCAGGTCGTGGATGCGCTGCGACCCGCCGATCAGCTCGCCGTACCCTTCCGGGGCAATCATGTCGACGCACAACGCCCGGTCGGGGCGATCCGGGTCCGGCTGCATGTAGAACGCCTTCACCGCGGTCGGGTAGCGGTGGATCATGACCGGGCGGTCGAATGCCTCGGAGATGGCGGTCTCGTCCGGCGCCCCGAGGTCGTCACCGCGCTTGAACCCCGTCCCCTTCCGCTCGAGGAGGTCCGCCGCCTCGTCGTAGGAGATGCGCGGGAACGGCTTGACCACCCGCTCGAGCGGAGCCGTGTCGCGCTCGAGCGCCTTGAGCTCCTCGCGCCGGGCCTGGAGCACCTGTCCGACCACGTGCACGATCAGGTCCTCGGCCAACTCCATGACGTCATCGAGACTGGCCCAGGCAACCTCCGGTTCAATCATCCAGAACTCGGTCAGGTGGCGGCGGGTCCTCGATTTCTCGGCGCGAAACGTCGGCCCGAAGCAGTAGACCTTCCCGAACGCCTGGCAGGCGGGCTCGAGGTAGAGCTGGCCGGACTGCGACAGGAACGCCTTGTCGCCGAAATAGTCGGTCTCGAACAGCGTCGAGGTCCCCTCGCAGGCAGCCGGCGTCAGGATGGGGGAGTCGATGAGCACGAACCCGCGCCCGTGGAAGAACTGCCGGCAGGCATGCTCGACGTCGCTGCGAATCCGCAGCAGCGCGTGCTGCCGTTTCGAGCGCAGCCAGAGATGCCGGTGATCGAGCAGGAAGTCGGGGCCGTGCTCCTTCGGGCTGATTGGATAGTCGCTGACGCTCTGGACGATCTCGACGTCGCGCACCGACATCTCGTACCCGCCCGGGGCGCGGTCGTCCTTGCGGATCGACCCGGTCACGGCAAGCGACGACTCCTGCCCGGCGGCCTCGGCGGCCTCCCAGATCTCGGGCCGGGCCTCCTTCTGCACCAGCACCGCCTGCAGATACCCGCTGCCGTCCCGGATCAGCAGGAACTGGATCTTGCCGGAGGAACGCTTGTGGTAGAGCCAGCCGCGCACCGTGGCATCCTGTCCCTCCCGCTCCGCGATCCGGTCGATCGAGGTTACCGGGGTCACGCCTTGCTCTCGGCTTCGCGGGCGGCCCTCGCCTCGGCGATCACCCTCTCCTGGAACTGCGTCGGGATCTCCTCGTAGTGGGAGAACGCCATGGTGTAAACGCCGCGGTCGGAGGTGATTGACTTCAGGGTGGACGCGTACTCCAGCATCTCCGCCATCGGCACCTGCGCCTTGATCACCTGCATCCCGTTCTGCGCTTCCATCCCCTGGACGCGGCCGCGGCGTGACGACAGGTCGCCCATCAGGTCGCCCATGTACTCCTCGGGGGCGGCCACCGAGACGTGCATCACCGGCTCGAGCAGGGTCGGGGCGCACAGAGCCATGGCCTCCTTGAACGCCATCGAGCCGGCGATCTTGAACGCCATGTCGGACGAGTCGACTGCGTGCTCCTTGCCGTCCAGCAGCGTGACGCGGATGTCGACCACGGGATAGCCGGCGAGGTAGCCGCGCCGGGCCGACTCCTGGATCCCCTTGTCCACCGAGGGGCGGTAGTTCTGCGAGATCGAGCCGCCGAAGATGTCGTCGACGAACTCGTACCCGCCGCCGTGCGGCAGCGGCTCCAGGCTGATCTTGCACTCGGCGAACTGGCCGTGCCCCCCGGTCTGCTTCTTGTGCCGCGCGGTGGTCTCCGCCTTCTTCTTGATCGTCTCGCGGTACGGGATCCGCGGGGGCCTCAGGACCGCCTCCACGCCGAAGCGCTTCTGCATCTTGCTGACCGTCACCCGCACGTGCTCGGTCCCCATGCCCGAGAGGAGCTGGTCGCCGGTCTCGGGGTGGTGGTAGAAGTGGATCGTGAGGTCCTCCTCGCCCAGGCGATGGATCGCCGCGGCGATCTTCTCGTCCTCGCCCTTGTTCTTCGCGGAGATGGCGAACGAGATGATCGCCTCCGGGAACGGGATCGGCGGGAAGACGACCGGCCGGTTCTTGTCGCCGAGCGAGTCGCCGGTGTGCACGTCCTTGAGCTTGGCCGCGGCCACGATGTCTCCCGCCTTGATCTCCTCGACCGCCGTCTGCTCGCGACCGCGCAGCGCCAGCAGATGGCCGAAGCGGGTGCTGGTGTTGCGCGAGGCGTTGTTCACGTTCGAGTCATGCTTGAGCGTGCCGGAGAACACGCGGGCGAGCGTCAGCGTCCCGAACTGGTCGGAGATGGTCTTGAATACCTGCAGCGCGAGAGGCGCCGCGGCGTCCGCGGCGCAGGCGATCTCGGCCCCCGTTTCGGCGTGCTTGCCGATGCGGGCCGGCAGGGCGGCAGGGGAGGGGAACACCGCGGCGATCGCCTCGAGGAGCGCCTGGATGCCGACGACGTGGGCGGCGCTGGCCGGAAAGACCGGGAAGATCTGCCGGGCGGCGACCGATTTCCTGAGGCCGTCCCGCAGCGCGGCGTCGTCGAGATCCCCGTTCGCGAAGAAGGTCTCCATCAGCGCCTCGTCCGCCTCCGCCACCATCTCGACCAGGGCGGCGCGCGCGGCCTTCGCGGCGCCTTCCATGCCGGCGGGGATCGCCTCGACCTTGCCGGTCGCCGCCCCCTCGGCCGGCCGCAGGTACGCCTTCATGTCGAGGAGGTTCACGACGCCGACGAACTCGTGTTCCGCGCCAATCGGAATGGCCAGCGGCACCGCGCCGCGGGCGAACGTCTCCTGCAGGGAGCCGACCACCTTGCCGAAGTCGGCGCGCTCGCGATCGAGCAGGTTCACCACGAAGGCGCCGGCGAGCCCCTCCTGCTCGGCCCAGCGCCAGGTCCGCAGCGTCTGCACCTGCGGCCCGGACACGCCGTGCACCACCGAGACCACGGTGTCGGCGGCGCGAATGCCGGCGCGCGCCTCACCGATGAAATCGCCGTATCCGGGCGTATCGACGAGGTTGATCTTGACGCCGCCATGCTCGAACTGGGCAAGGCCGCAGGCAATCGAGATCTTGCGCTCGTGCTCCTCGGGGTCGGAGTCGGTGACGGCGGTGCCGTCGTCCACGCGCCCGAGCCGGTTGACCGCTCCGGTGGCGTACAGCAGCGCGGACACGAGGCTCGTCTTGCCGGAATGCCCGTGTCCGACGATGGCAAGGTTGCGGATCTGTGTGGTGTCGTAGACCTTCATGCGGGCCTCCTGGCGCCAAGGCGTCGGGATCGGTCGCTAACTCCCAGGGGAATCAGGAGTATAGCACCGCGTTCGGTCGGCGGGCAATGCGGACCCGGGGCGAGTGGCTGAGGTAGCGGACGGGGAACCACACTCGCGGCTACTCCGCGGCGCCCACGGCCGGGCCGCCGGGCGCCGTCCTGGGCTTCCACAGCACGAGCGTGGCGGGGAGGAGCGTGACCGCCGTGATCAGGCAGGAAAGGCAGCCCACCGACGAGATGATGCCCACGCTGCGCAGGCCGGGGTAGTTCGACAGCGCCAGCGACCCGAAGCCGACGATGTTCGTGATGGCCGCCATCGCGACCGCCTTGCCGGTCTCCATCACGCCTTCGTCCACCACCCCGCCATTGAGCCGCAGCCGGTGGATCAGGTGGATGCCGTAGTCGACCCCTACGCCGAGGATCATGGTGGCGACGAAGCAGTTGATGAAGTTCATCTGCACCCCGGTCAGGCTCATCACCCCGAGCATCCACACCACGCCGGTCAGCACCTGCAGGTTCGCCAGGAGCATGTGGCGCAGCGAGCGGAAGTCGAGCCACAGCAGGACGCTGACCAGCAGCACGCCGAGCGAGATGGCGATCGTCGCATCGTGGGCGAAGATGTCGCGCAGGCGCTTGCTCACCACGTTCACGCCGGTCACGGAGATCGCCGGGTCGTCCCCCTGCAGCGCCTCCACCAGCCCCGGCGGCGCCTCGCGCCGCCATTTCCCCTCCTCGAGGAACAGGTAGACGGCCGCGCGGAACGACGCGATGCCCGACTCGCCGCTCCCTGGCCGGACGTAGCGATCGAGCACCGCCCCGAGCCGCGCCTCCTGCAGATCCGCGAGGGTGAGCGGCTCGCTGCGGATGAGCACGGTGCGGAACTCGGCGAGGTAGTCGTCGAAGGCATCCTCGCGGAAGCCCTGCTCCGCCAGCGCCCGGCGGAAGGTGGTCTCCAGACGGTCGGCATTGAAGTCGTGCCCCGCGCCCGCCCGCAGCGCCTTGATCACCTCGAGCTGGCTGGAGGTGGCCGGCAGGTAGTTCACGATCGAGTCGGCTCCGCGCAGGCTGCCGTCGTCGAGGAAAGGCCGGGCCCGCTGCAGCACCGCGCTCACCTTCTCCACCGCGCCGTCCACCGTGGGGGCCTCGACGATCGCGATCATGAAGTTCAGATCCCCCCCGAACTTGGCGGTCACCTTCTCCTGCGCGAGCGTCCCCTTGTTGGAGCGCGAACGCAGGTCGCGGATGCTGTCCGAGAAGCCGACGTTCCAGGCCGACACGCCCAGCACGCAGGTCACCGCGGCGATCGCCGCCAGCGTCGGGAGCGGATGGCGGCCGGCCAGCGGGATCAGCCGCTCGAAGCCGAACGACTGGATGTGCAGCTTGCGCACCACGTCCTTGCGGCGCGGCCGCGACTCATTCCACTGAATCATGGCCGGCAGCAGGAAGAGGATCGCCACCATGCTCATCAGGATGCCGGTCCCGATCAGGAACCCCAGCTCCCACAGTCCGCGGAACTTCGTCACGCACATCGAATAGAAGGTGCCGGCGGAGGTGATGGCGCCGGTGAACATCCCCAGCCCCCCCTCGCCCATCATCAGGCGGCTGGCCTCGCCCAGCGACCGCCCCTGCTGGCGCTCCTCGACGTAGCGCGCGTACATCACGATGGTGAAGTCCGTCCCGAGCCCCATCACCATGGCCACGAAGCCGGACGACGCCGAGTTGAGATGGCCGAACACCATGAAGGCGACGGCGAAGGTCAGCGCCTGGCCTACCATCAGCGGCACGCTGCTGTAGAAGAGCGCCCCGAGGCGGCGATACCCGATCAGGTAGAGCCCCAGCACCCCCACGAACGAGAAGATCGCCGTGACCTTCATGTCCGACTTGATCAGATTGGAGTCCTCGAGCGCGACCACGTAGGAGCCGGCGTAGTCGAGGGTCAGGCGCTCGAGCTCGTGCGTCTCCCCCTCCTCGGCCAGCTCGCTCCGCGTCTCCGCCTCGGCGTTCTTGAGCGCCGCGATCAGCGTGGTCGTGAACCCGAGATCCTGCGACGGCTTGGCCGGCTTCAACAGCACCAGCAGGGCGCTCTCGTCCTGCGCCATGTAATAGCCGTTCGAGGTGTTGAGCTTGAGCGCCCCCTTTCCCTTCAGGAGATGGCCCCACAGCAGCGTGCGGAGGCCGAGCGGATCGATCCGCACGATCTCCTTGAGGAAGGTCGAGGAGGGGCTCTCGAGGATGCGCCGGTTGTCCTCCACCTGCGCGCGGATGGCGTCGTCGCTGAGCTTGTCCCGCAGACGCGGCAGGTCCTCGGGCTGGAGGAACACCAGCGCGTACTTGCGGAAGAGCGCCAGCAGCTCGCTGCTGCCGCCGAGGCGATGCTCCACCTGCAGGACGCCGTCGAGCGCCGCGACCTTCTCGGCGAAGCGATCGGCGAAATCCTCGTACTCGTCGGCGGTATGACCCGACGGCGCCTCGATCAGCACCGCGACGTAGTCGGCGCCGCCGAACTCCTGCAGCGAGGTCTTGAACGCGTCCACGGCGCGGTCGCCGCGCGGCACGAGCGCGAGGATGTCGGTGTCGAGGTGGATACGGCTGCCCAGCAGCGCGGCGATGGCAACCGCGATGAAGGTCACGAGGAAGATGGTGCGGGGGTGCCGGCGAGAGAACTCCTCGATCGCCAGCAGCAGGCCCTGGCGCTTTTCCTGTGAGCCGATGGGCATCGTTAGGCTGTGGACCCGTCCCGGGTAACGGAAGCCGTCAGGGAACCCGAAGCCTATCGGCGGCTCGCGAGGGCGTCAAGGCATGGAATCTCCTCGTGGCGCTGCGCTATCCTGCGCGGACCGTCGCTTTTTCCCCTGGCGCGAGGAGACCGATGAAGATCCTGGTGTGTCTGAAGCAGGTCCCCGACAAGGATTCGTCCTTCCGCATCCGGGCAGGCGGCGGCGGCGTCGAGACCGAGAACCTGTCGTTCCAGATCAACGACTACGATCGCTATGCGCTGGAGGCGGCGCTGCGGCTCAAAGATACCTCCGCCGCCGAGGTCGTGGTGTTGTCGGTCGGCCCCGAGCGGGTGGCGCAGGCGCTCAAGACCGCGCTGGCCATGGGGGCGGATCGCGCCATCCACGTGAACGACCCGGCCGCGAAGGACTCCGACGCGCTGGGAGTTGCCCGCCTGTTGCACGCGGCCGCGGCGCCGGAGGGGTTCGACCTGGTGCTCGCGGGGCTGCAGGCCGATGACGACAACCTCGCTCAGGTCGGCCCGATGCTGGCGCGGCTCCTCGGCTTCCGCTGCGCCACGGGGGTCATGGCGCTGTCGCTGGTGGAGGACGGCCGCACCGCCCGGGTGGAGCGCGAGCTCGAGAACAACCGCCTGCAGGTCGTCGATCTGACCCTTCCCGCGGTCGTCACGGTGCAGACCGGCATCAACGAGCCGCGCTACGCCTCGCTCAAGGGGATCATGGCGGCGAAGAAGAAGGAGACCCGGATACTGCGCCTCGCCGATCTCGGGCTTGTCCCCGCGCAGGTCGGCGCCGCGGGAGCGCGGGCGCGGGTGCTCGAGATGGGACCGCCGCCGCGCGGCAAGGGGGGGGAGATCCTCAAGGGCTCGCCCGACGAGATCGCGGCCGAGCTGGTGCGGCGGATCCGGGAGAAGACCGGCGTCGTGTGAGCGTCGGGTCTGGCGGCCCGGGGCCGCGGGACATTCAGGAGGGGTGACGATGGCTGGGAAGATCCTCGTGCTGGCGGAGCAGGAAGATGGGGTGCTTCGCGATTCCACGTTCGAGCTGCTCGGGCTCGCCCGGCGGCTGGGGGCGGCGGCCGGGCGTGAGGTCGGCTCGATCCTCCTCGGCGCCGGGGTGGGGGAGGTCGCCGCGCAGCTGGCCGCGCGCGGCGGCGGCGAGGTGCTCGTCGTCGATGGGGAGCCGCTCCGCCATTACACCCAGGAGGGGTTCGGCCGCGCGGTCGAGGCCGTGATGGCGCAGGAACACCCCTGGATGGTGCTGGCGGCGCATGGCCCGGTCGGCTGGGATCTGCTGCCGCGGCTGGCCGCGGCGAGCGGGGTGGGGATGGCGACCGAGGTGACGGAGGTCGCGATCGAGCAGGGAGCGCCGGTGTTCGTCCGCAAGGCGTTCAACGGCAAGTTCCAGGTGAAGCTGACGCTCGGGGCGGAGCCCCCGTACCTCGCGACCGTGCAGAAGGGGTCGCAGGCGGTGGCCGAGGAGGCGCCGGCGGGCACGGTGCGCGTCTTCGCGATCGACCTCGACGCCGCCGCGTTCGGCGCCCGATTCGTCGAGGTCCGCACCGGCGAGAGTGGCGGGGTCGACCTGAGCCAGGCGCAGGTGATCGTCTCCGGAGGGCGCGGGCTCGGAGCGCCCGAGAAGTTCTCGGTCATCCGCGATCTGGCGGCGGCGCTGGGAGGACAGGTCGGTGCGTCGCGGCCGGTGACGGACGCCGGCTGGCTCCCGCCCGAGCATCAGGTCGGCTCGAGCGGCATCACCGTGGCGCCGAAGCTCTACATCGCCGCCGGGATCTCGGGCGCCATCCAGCACACGGCCGGGATGAAGGGGTCGGGGTACATCATCGCGATCAACAAGGACGCGGAGGCTCCGATCTTCCAGGTCGCCGACGTGGGAGTAGTCGGTGACCTGTTCGAGCTGCTCCCGGCGTTGACCCAGGCGGTGAAGGCCGCCCGCGGAATCTAGACCGGCTCAAGCTCGAGCGGCTCGAGCCGAATCAGCTCCTCCTTGCGCAGCCGCCGGTAGCACTGGATGACCGCGGGCACCTGCCCGCTGACCGTGCCCTTCCCGCGTGCCTCGTACTCGTGCAGCGGCGCGTACGCCTCCGCGCCCGTCGCCTCCGGCTCGATCGTCACCTCGACGCCGCTCTCCGGGGACAGCGCGAGCCCATCCCCGAGGGGTGCGAGGAGCGCCTGCAGACGCTCTCCATCCGGGCGCGAGAAGGCGGTGAAGGCATAGGAGAAGCGGGCGCCGGTGAGCGGGCGCACGTCCTTCAGCGCCATCGGCTCTCCCCGCTCCGCAGCCTGGTCGATCCCCTCGCGCACGCGAGGGATCAGATCGGCCGGCACCAGCAGGTGGAGGGTCGCATGTGAGGGACCGAGGAGGTCGCGAATTCGTTCGCGCAGCGGCTGGCAGGCGAACCCTTCGTGCTCCGCCTCGAAGATGCGACCCGGGTCGAGCCCTCTCCCCTCGAGGAACCCCTGCAGATAACTGAACGCCCCGTGCGCGTGGCCGGTCACCACCACCTCCGAGTAGCTCGGCTCCATCGGCACCCCTCCCGCCGGCTGCACTAGATCAGGATCCAGGTCAGCAGGACGAAGATCGGGATCAGGATCGGCAGCGCCCAGCGAAAAATGTACCCGAGGAACGACGGCATCGCCACCCCCGCCTCCTCGGCGATCGACTTCACCATGAAGTTGGGCGCGTTGCCGATGTAGCTGTTCGCGCCCATCAGCACCGCCCCGGCGGCGATCGCCTCGAGGAACTCCCCCTTGGTGGCGATCAGTGCCCGCACCGCCTCGGGCTCCCCGAGGGTCGGGAAGAACTGGCCGAGCTGGCCATTGAAGAAGGCGAGATAGGTGGGGGCGTTGTCGAGAAACGACGATAGGAAACCGCTCGCCCAGAAGTACCGGTCCGGGGTCGTGACGTTTCCAACCAGCATCCGCAGCGGCCCTTCCACCCCCGCCTTCAGCATCAGCAGCGCCGGGACGATGGTGACGAAGATCCCGACGAACAGCAGCGCGACTTCGCGGATTGGCCCCCAGGTGAAGCCGTTGGCCTGACGGGTCTCCGGCCGGGTGAGGAGCAGCGACGCCGCTCCCATCCCGACGATGATCGCATCGCGGGCCAGGTTCTGGATCCCGAGCTCGAGCCCCGCGATCGCGAGGGTGCCCGGCTTCCACAGCCCGGAGAGGAGGACCGCTCCCACGATCCCCGCGAGCCAGACCAGGTTCAGCGTCCCCTCGAGACGCAGGGGATCGGTCGCTTGCCGCGGACGCGATGGCTCCCGCCGGGAGAGGCGCGTGTCGATCACGAAGAACAGCCCCAGCAGGAGCGCCGCGGTCAGCGCGAGATGCGGCAGCAGGTGGAGGGTCCAGAAGAACGGCACGCCGTGCAGGAACCCGAGGAAGAGCGGCGGGTCGCCGAGCGGGGTCAGGAGGCCGCCGACGTTCGCGACGAGGAAGATGAAGAAGACGACGACATGCACCCGGTGCCGCCTCCCCGCGTTGGCGCGCAGCAGCGGGCGGATCATCAGCATGGAGGCCCCGGTGGTTCCAACCCATGATGCGATCGCGGTGCCGATCAGCAGCAGCAGTGTGTTGATTGCCGGGGTCCCGACCGGCGTGCCACGCAGCGCGATCCCCCCGGCGGCGGTGAACAGCCCCCAGAGCAGGATGATGAATGGCACGTAGTCGGCCACCAGGACATGCAGGAGCTCGTGCCCGGCCGGGCCGCCGTACGCGCCGACGAACGGGACCGCGAACAGCAGGGCCCAGGCGAAGGAGATCCTCGCGTAGTGGCGGTGCCAGATGCGCGGCATGAGCAGCGGGCCCAGCGCGATCGAGAGGAGGATCCCCGCGAACGGCAAGGCGCTCCACAGGGGCAGGATGGTGCCCAGAGGTTCGGAGTGGGGGGGCATCGGACGGCCTCTCCTCCCGGACGGCGTCGCGCCTGCCGCAGGGCGGGCAACTCTAGCAAGCGGTTCCACGCGCCGTCCAGCGGGCGCGGCCGGCAGGGTGTTGGCGCCGGCCCGTGCCGCGCCACGCAGGGGCGGCGAATCGGCACGGCTGCTAGAATGCGGCGCGGAGGTTTCGATGCTCGCGAGCCTGCTCCTGCCGTTGCTGCTCCTCGCCGACGTGCCGCTCCCCGCGGAGATCCTGCTGCTCGACGCCGGGGGCGCCCGCCTTGCCTTCGTCGATGCGGTGACCTTCGAGCCGCGGGGGGAGATCCGGCTGGCGGGACAGCCGCGTGACATGGCGGTCTCGCCGCGCGGAGATCGGGTGCTGGTCAGTGACTGGGGCGACCCGGCCACGCGGCAGCCGGGGGCGCGCGTCTTTCTGGCCGACCTTGCTTCCCGGACGCTGCTCAAGACGATCGACCTGGCCCGCCCCTGCGGTCCGCTCGGAATCGCCTGGGCGCCCGACGAGTCGGAGGCGTGGGTGTCGTGCCAGGGAAGGCAGTCGGTCCTGGTCCTCGACCCAGCCGCGGGCACGGTCGTCGCCGAGGTTCCGGTGGTCGATCTGGGTGGGAACGTCCTGGCGATGGCCCCGGACGGCGCGCGCCTCTGGGTTCTCTGTCAGAACGCCGCGCGCGTGGTCGAGCTCGACCCGCGCGAGCGCCGCGTCGTTCGCAGGATGGCGGTCGGGAAGAGCCCTACCGATCTGGCGCTGGCGCCGGACGCCCGATCGCTCTGGGTGACGGCGTACGGCAACCAGGAGATCGGGATCCTGGATCTCGCCACGGGACGCGTAAGCGCGCTGCTGCGCACGCCGGTGGGACCGGTGCGGGTGCTGTTCAGCCCTGGGCGAGGGTGGGCATACGCGGTCGGAAACTCGACCGGGTACGTCTCCGCCTACGATCCCGAGCGCGGGCTGGAGCTCGAGCGGCGCGCCGTCGGCACGGGCCCGATGACGGCTGCATTCCCGCCGGATGGCTCGGTGCTCGCGGTCGGTCTGACCGGCAAGGCGCCCGGCCTTACGTTGCTCGACCCGGTCACGCTCGAGCGGCGCGCCGGCGGCGCGCTCGCGTTCGCTCCGTGGGGCGTGGCCTTCGTCAACCTCCCCGCCGCCGGGCGGGTGGGGGGCGGCGTCAGCCCGTCGCCGCAGTCCTCGAAGTAGCCGCAGGCGCGGCAGCGGACCTTGCAGCCGGCCTCGGCCATGACGCGGTCGCACGCGGGGCAGAGATGCTCGGCTGCGCGGCGGGTCGGCGTCATACCGCCATGATGTGGAAGCCGCAGTCGACGTGCAGCACCTCGCCGGTGATCCCGCTTCCCATCTCGCTCAGCAGGAACAGCGCCGCCTTGCCGACCTCCTCGGGTTCGATATTGCGCCGCATCGGCGCCTTCTCGCGGTAGTGCCCGAGGATGTCGGTGAAGCCCGCGATGCCGCGGGCCGACAGCGTCGAGACCGGTCCGGCCGAGATGGCGTTCACGCGGATGCGCCGCTCGCCCAGCTCGGACGCCAGTTGGCGCACCGCGTGCTCGAGGGCCGCCTTCGCGCTTCCCATGACGTTGTACTTGGGCACGACGCGCTCCGAGGCGAGATAGGTGAGCGTCAGCAGCGAACCGCCGTCGGGCCCCACGTGCGCCACGAACGAGCGGGCGGTGCGGATGAAGGAGTAGGCGGAGACGTCGAGGGCGATCCGGAACCCCTCGCGCGAGGTGTCCAGGAAGTTCCCGTCGAGCTCCTCGCGCGGCGCGAAGGCGATCGAATGGACCAGGTAGTCGAGGCGGCCGCCGAGATCTGCCGCGGCAGCCGCGAAGACGGCGTCCACCTGGGTGTCATCCGCCACGTCGCACTCGTAGAGCGGCGCGCCGCCGATCTCCGCCAGCAGGGGCTCGACCTTGTCCTTGAGCCGCTCGCTCTGGTAGGTGAACGCGAGGCGGGCGCCGGCCGCGTGCAGGTCCCGTGCGATCGCCCAGGCCAGGCTGCGCTTGTTGGCGACCCCCAGAACCAGCCCGCTCTTCCCCTTCAGATCGAGCGTGAACATGCCCCCTCCGCGCGCCGCGCGCGCGGGAGCCTCGCCACCTCCCCGCGCCGGGACGATTGCGGCAGGTTAGCCACTCCCCGTGAGGGGTGTCAACCGCCCCGCTCGCCACGCGACCCGCTCCACGCTACAATCCGTCCTGCCGCGGGGGTTCGGCGGCTGGACGGAGGAATCATGGCGACCGACCTTCGCCGCATCCAGGCGGCGCTGCACGAGCAGGGGATCGACGGCTGGCTCTTGTACGACTTCCACGGCGTCAATCCGGTGGCGAAGAATATCGTGGGGCTGCCTCCCGAGAAGTTCATGACCCGGCGCTGGTACTACTTCATTCCGGCAAACGGGGAGCCGCACGGCCTCTACCATGCGATCGAGGCGTCGTTCTTCTCCGCGGTCCCGGGGGGGCGCACGGTCTATCGCACCTGGCAGGAGATCGAGGCCGGGCTGCGGGCGATTCTGCGCGGCAGCCGCCGGGTGGCGATGGAGTACTCGCCCGAGTGCGCGATCCCCTACATCGCTCGCGTCGACGCGGGCACCATCGAGCTGGTGAGGAAGACCGGGGTGGAGGTGGTCACGTCGGCGGACCTGGTATCGGCGTTCGAGACCCGCTGGGACCCGGGCCAGCTCGAGTCGCACCTCGCCGCGGCGCGCTTCCTCTACCGGGTGAAGGACGAGGGGTTCACGGAGACCGCGCGGCGGCTGCAGGCCGCGGGCGCGGCGGACGAGTACGAGATCCAGCAGCACCTGTGGGCCATCTTCCAGGCGGAGAGGATGATCTCCGATTCCCCCCCGATCGTGAGCGTCAACGCCCACAGCGCCGACCCGCATTTCGTGGCGACCGCCAGCGATCACGCGCCGATCCGGCCCGGTGACTTCCTGCTCCTCGACCTGTGGGCGAAGACGGCGGCTCCGCGCAGCGTCTACGCCGATATCACCTGGACCGGTTACGCCGGCGAGCGGGTGCCGGAGAAGATCCAGCAGGTGTTCGACATCGTGCGCGGCGCACGCGACGCGGCGATCGAGTTCGTGCGCCGCCGCCACGGCGCGGGGGAGCTCCCCTGCGGCTGGGAAGTCGACGAGGTCGCGCGCACCTACATCCGGGAGCGAGGCTTCGAGGACCGCTTCCTGCATCGCACGGGGCACTCGATTCACGACGAGGTGCACGGCAACGGGGCTCACATCGACAACCTCGAGACCCGCGATACGCGGCGAATCCTGACGCGCACCTGCTTCTCGATCGAGCCGGGCATCTACCTCGCGGGGGAGTTCGGCGTGCGCAGCGAGTGCGACGTCTACGTAGACGAGAAGGAGGTCCGGGTCACCGGCCCGCTGCAGGAGGAGATCGTGCGCATTGGCGTGCGGAAGTAGGTCGCAGCATGACACGGACGTGGCCCGGAGACTGGGTGCGCAGGAACCGGGAGGCAATCTCCTTCGTCGCGATATTCCTGCTCGCGGTGCTCGGCTTCGCGTTCTTCCTGCAGTTCGACTGGGTGACGATCCACCTGGTCGGGCCGTATACGGAGGGGATCGCCTCGGGCGCCGGATTCGTCCTCGATCGGCTCGGAGAGGAAACCCAGATCTCGGGGACGCGGTTGATGTCGCCGCGCTTCCAGGTCAACATCTACCATGGGTGCAACGGGCTCCTCGCGACCTCGATCTACGTCGCGGCGGTGCTCGCCTTCCCGTCCACGCTGCGCCAGAAGGGGATCGGGGTCGGAATCGGCATCCCGGCGATCCAGATCATCAACCTGGTGCGCATCGTGGCGCTCTACTACACCGGGATCTTCTGGCCTGATTTTTTCGCGGTGGCACACGGCTATGTCTGGCAAAGCGTCGTCATCCTCTTCTCCATGCTCGTCTGGATCTACTGGGCCGAGCGGTTCGTCCGCGTCGGTCGCCCTCCCGCTCCTTAAGTTCGCCGCCATAGTCGCGGCCCTGACGGCGCTATTCGGCGCCGTCGGGTACGCCGTCCATCCCGCCTACGACTGGCTGCTGGCGGGGACGGTCGGCGGGTTCGTGCGCGCGGTGGAGGGGGGCGAAGGGTCGACGGGCGTCGTCGCCGTCGCGGGCGGGATCAAGGTCGATCCGGCGGACGGATCACGGCCGGGGTTCCTGCTCCGGACGGCGGACCAGCACCTGGCGGGCCCGCTGGTCCTGGCGCTGCTGCTCGCCGGGGTGTGGCGCCGCGGACGCGGGGCGAGGGCGGCCTTCTCGCGCTTCGCCTGGGGACTGGGGCTCATCTTCCTCGTCCACGCGGTGGCGCTGGCCGTCGAGATCGAGTTCCGGCCGCTGCTGGACGGCGGCTACCGGCAGGCCACCTTCTACGTTTACCGGTTCGCGTGGTGGGTGGTCGACATCTGGGGGCTCGTGCTCCTGCCGGGGGGGGTGGTGCTGTTCGTCTACCTCCACGACTGGCAGGCAGTCGATGCCGCGGGGATCACGCGACGCGGCGGGCGCGGACGACTGCTGGCCCGGTCGGCGGGGGCCGTCGCGTTGACGGCGGCGGTGATCTTCGGCCTCGTCGCGCTGCGACCTTCCCTTCCTGCCGGCGCGGCGCCGGCCGCCGGGGCCGCCGCAGCCGCTTCAGCCCCCGCGCCCGCGCCCGCGGATCCGGCGCAGGAGGCCTTCGCGGCGGGGCGCTTCCCGGAGGCCGAAGCGACCTATCGCGAGCGGCTACAGGTCGATCCCGCCGACGTCGCCGCCGACTTCGCGCTCGGGACCACCCTCTACCGTCAGGGGAAGTTCGGGGATGCGCTCGCGGCCTTCGAGCGGGTGCAGACGCAGCGGCCCAACTTTCCGGGCCTGCAGCTCGCCCTCGGGGCGGCGCTCTACGACCTGAACGAGCGGGAGCGCGCGGCCGGCGCTTTCGCGCGCGCGGATCTGAACACCGTCAGCGACGTGAAGCTGCTGCAGCAGGTGGGAGGCGCGCTCTACCTGGCGAACGACCTGATGGGCGCGGAGCGCGCCTACCGTCGCGTCGTGCAGATCGCGCCGCGCGACCCGGTCGGCTGGTACAACCTGGGAAACGTGCTGGCGGTGCGCGGTCAGGCGGAGCCCGCCATCGCCGCCCTCGAGCAGGCGGTCGCCGTGAAGCCGGACTACTTCGAGGCGTACAACAACCTCGGTGCGCTCTACCGCCAGGCGCGCGGCCCCGCCGCCGCGCTCGACGCCTACCGGGAGGCGGCGCGCTTGAACCCCGCCGCAGCGCCGGCGCACTACAACCTGGGGAAGCTCCGGATCGAGCTCGGCGATCCCTGCGCCGCGCGCGAGGACCTCAGGCGCTGCGTCGCCCTTCCCGACCGCGGAGGGGTCCGGCCCCGCTGCGCCAGGCTCCTCGAGGATGCGGAGCGCCGCTGTCCGGCCTAGTAGCGCTAGGCAGTGGCGCGACGGCGCATGCAGAGGCGATCGTAGAGGATCATCAGGCAGGTCGACACGATTCCGACCAGGCTGACCCAGACCCACATCCGCTCGGGGTGGATGGCGCCGGGACCCGGGACGAACGTCTCTCCGACGTGCGTGCCGATGTAGTGTTGTACCAGCGGTCCGCTGATCAATCCGGCGAAGAATGTCCCGATCGCCACCGGCAGAAACGCAAATCCCATGTAGGTTCCGACCTGCTCCTTCGGCGCGAGCTCCGACACGTATTCGTAGTACCGCGGCGCCTGAACCGATTCGCCCAGCGCGAAAACGATCAGCGCGAATGCAGTGGGCGCGATCGTCGCGGTGAGCGCCACCGTCGTGACCGGAAGCCCCACCGCACCAAGGGCCCAGAGCACGACGTTCATGACGGCGACCACCGGCCATGACAACACCTGCGCAGGGCCGGACGGCATGTACGCCAGCAGGAGCCACGAGATCGAGGCGAGCCCGAAGCCCAGGGTCATCGCCATCATGGGCTTCAGCTTCTTCGCCAGCGCGGTCGCGGCGACGGTAATCAGGATGATCGTCCAGGCGTCGACCGTCTCCAGGATCTCGAAGCGGTCGAACTTCAGGACGTCGCGGATGTAGAACGGCATGGAGTAGAAGATCTGCCAGAACATGATCCAGAAGCCGGAGAAGATCACCAGGAAGGTGATGAACCGCAGGTTGCCGAAGACGAGCACCATGTCCTTCAGGACGCCGGCCATCGACTTCGGAGGCGGTGCATCCGCCGGTCGCGGTGGTTCCCGGAAGAACACGAGCGTGGCGACCAGCAGCGCGAAGCTCGTCGCGGACGACATCACCAGCACATAGGCGATGCCGAGGTTCTCGCGCACCGGGACCGCGAGAAACGGACCGATCGCCCCGCCGATGTTCACGAGCATGTAGTAGATCGAATAGCCGAGCGACTTCGTCTCGCCGGTGGTCGTCCGCGCCACGGTGCCCACGATCGAGGGCTTGATGAGCGAGCCGCCGGCCGCGGTGATGAGGAGTGCAATCACCATGTAGGGAGTGGCGCCGACGGTGGCGACGAGACCCTGCCCGGCGGGAAGCCCCGCGAGGCCGATGAGGAAATACCCCAGCGTGAAGACCGCGAAGCAGACCAGCAGGCTGCGCTTGAACCCGAAGCGGTCGACGACGGTCCCGGCCAGGATCGGGAGGAAGTACAGCAGAGTGTTGAACATGCTGCCGACGAGCCAGCCGGCCTTCTCGGGTCCGAGTCCCACCTTCTCGGCCACGTACACCGCGAGCACCGCCTTGCTTCCGTAGTAGGCCAGGCGCTCGAACAGCTCGATGACGTTGGCGACCCAGAACGTCCGGCTGAAGCCGCTGCGGACCTTGCCCAACCAGTTCGTGCTCATCGGGTTCCTTCGAACCGGGGTCTCGTCGAGAGAGGCGGTTCCTGATGGAGGTGCTCGTGAAGCTCGGTATTCGCGCCGCTGCCCCGCGTCTGCCGCAGGGTCGGTGTAGGATAGGCAGGAGATGGCTGCGGTGCAAGACGCTGCCGCCACGCGCGGAGGCTGGATGCGAACACCCTGGGTCCTCGGTCTGTGCGCCGTGGCTGTCATCGGCATGCCGTGCGTCGCGCAGGTCGATGATCAGACCAAGGAGCTGCTCGAGAAGGAACGCCGCATCCACGAGCAGAAGACCAAACAGCCGCCCCCCGCCACCCCCGCGGCCTCCGACGACGCGGCGGACGACGCCGAGGCCGAGCGGCAGGCGGAGGTGGCGCGCTTCATCGCGGACGCCGACCGGTCGATCCGCGACCGCAACTTCGCGCAGAAGCGGACCCCGCACTTCCACGTCCAGACCGATGACCCGCGGCTCGACCCCGGCGCGGCGGCGGCGCTGCTCGAGTCATTCCGCACGTTCTTCGCCGGATTCTGGGAGGGGAAGGCGGCGCTGCGTCCGTACGAGAGCGCCGGCCAGTACTACCTCTTCTACTCGTACTTCAAGTACAACCAGCTCCTCACCGGGCATCCGCGCTTCGACCCGCAGCAGAGCCTCGGGCACTATCGGCCGATCTACGATGTCGTCGTGATCCACACCGACCCCGCCGACCCAGGCGAACTCCCGGATGCTCTGGTCCACGAGGCGGCGCATCAGCTCATCACGAACCAGTTGCTCCCCGCGGGGACGAGGTCGAGCCTCTGGCTCGCCGAGGGTCTGGCGAGTTACTTCGGCTACACGTTGCGTGCCGCTCCCGACCGGTTCCAGGCGGGAGCGATCGGCGGCAAGGAGGTCGCCCTGCTGCGCGGGGAGCGCAAGCCGGCGGCGGGGGACTCCCGGCGCTTGCTCCAGGAGCTCCGCTCCGATCTGCGCAAGGACAAGAGCGCCGGGGTTGCGGAGATCCTCGCCTTGTCCCAGCCGAGCGCGTTCTACGGTGCGCAGTCCCAGGGGAACTACGCGCGCGCCTGGCTGCTGGTGCACTACCTGCTCCACGGTGAGAACGAGCGCTTCTCGGCGCCGTTCGTCCGCTATCTCGGGGAGGACGCCGCAGGGGAGGGAGGCGCGGAAGCGCTGCTCCGCCTCCTCGGGATCTCGGCCGCGGAGCTCGATGCGGGGTTTCGCGCCTACGTGCTCGCCCTCAAGGAGGGCCCCCCCCGGCGCACCCCCTCGAAGGAGTAGATCCAGACCAGGGGCGCGCGAGTCCCGGGTCAGGGCTTCTCGAGCTTGACGGTCAGCTTGGTCTCCGCGCCACGGCGCGACACGGTGACGCTCGTCTCCTTCCCGGGGTCGAGATCGGAGACGATCGTGCGCAGGTCCTCCTCCCCCTGGACCGGTTGCCCCGCAATCGCCACGAGGACATCGCCGGCCTTGATCCCCGCCGTCGCCGCCGCGCTCCCCGGGGACACCCAGGTCACGAGTGCCCCGCGCGCAACCTGGAAGTAGTCGGCGAGCTGGCCGGTGAGGTCCTGCACCCTGACCCCGAGCACCGCGCCGGAGTCCCAGCGCACGAGCTGCCCCAGGCTCCGTGGCGCGTAGAACGCGGAAAGGGGGGCGGGCGTGTCGGGAGGAGACGGTGCTCCGGGCGCGCGCGGCGGCGCGGGCGGCGCCGGGGGCGTGGTGAACAACGGGGGAATCCCTTCGAGATCCGCCCAACCGGCCCCATCCAGCATCCGCCAGGCGGAGCGGGGCCGGCTGCCGAGCTTCACGTGGAGCGTCTGCCGCTGACCCTTCCGCAACGCCACGACCGGAACCTCCTGCTCGGGACGGGCGTGGTCGAGGCGGCGATGCAACCCGCTCGGGCCCGTGATCGGCTGGCCGTCGAACTCGACGATGACGTCCCCCGCCTTCAGTCCCGCCTTGGCGGCCGGACCCTCGTCGGCCACCTGGTCGATCATCACCCCTTCGTCCTCGCCGAGCCCGAGCGCCGTGCGTACCGGCTCGCTCAGGTCCGAGAGGTAAACGCCGAGGTAGGCCCGGTCCTCCTGCGGAGCGCTCTCCACGCTCGTGGCGACCAGGGCCGCCGCGAGGAACAGCGCGCCGATAGCGACGATTCGCTTCATCACATTCCTCCTGGCGAGACCGGCGGTCTCGCCGCAGGCCCCCCGGCCGCGAGAGCGCGAAGGGGCGATGTTGAGGATACGCCCGAGGCCGGCGAACGGACGCCGGACGAACCGTCGGCGCGCTGCTAGAATACCCGAGGTCGGATCCCGACCTTCGGGATCTCGCGGGCAGCCCGCCGGCCGGCGTGTGCGGGCCACCGGCTGGGCGCCGCCCCATCCAAGGGCCGATCGGGGAGAGATCAGTTGCAGGGAGCGACAGAGCGCGAGGTTCGCCGTGGGCCCTCCCTGGGGTGGTGGGTGCCGGTTCTGCTATTCGGCTTCGTCGGTGCCGCGCGGGCGCAGGAGCCGCCTCCCATTCCCTCCGGGGCGGAGCCGTACCGGGTCCAGGTGGAGCTGGCGCTGGTCCAGGCGGCGGTGCGCAACCCGAAAGGGGCGTTCGTCCGCGGCCTCAAGCAGAAGGACTTCCAGGTCTTCGAGAACGGCAAGCCGCAGGAGATTGTCGTCTTCTCCGAGGGGCTGGAGGGGCCCGTCCGCGTCGCCATCCTCCTCGACGTGAGCGGCAGCATGCGCCTGCAGGGGCGCCTCGAGGACTGTCGCACCGCGATTCGCGATCTGTTGAGCCGGCTGGCGCCCGACGACGAGGCGGCGCTCTTCGCGTTCGCCGACGGCCGGGTGGACGTGCTCGTCGGCTTCACGACCGATCGGGCCGCGCTGCGCGAGGCGCTCCTCGACCGTGAGGGGTACGGGCAGACGGCCCTCATCGACGCGGTCGCGGAGGCGCCCAGGCTGGTTGCGAGGAAAGGGAACCAGAAGGCGGCGATCGTGCTGCTGACCGATGGTGTGGATACCGCCTCGCAGCTGCGCCCCGAGCAGGCGATCGAGATCGCCCGGCGCACCCAGGTTCCCCTCTACACCGTGATCCTCGTCGACCCGCGCGAACAGCGGCGGCAGGCCGAGGGGGCGGCGGTGGTGACGCGCCTGGCGGAGGAGACCGGGGGGGGCACTTTCTTCGCCGACCTGGCGGTCGAGGTGCAGACGGCCGTGCGGCGGATCGTCGAGGACCTGAAGCTTGCCTACGTGGTCGGCTACTACCCCTCGTCGGCCCCGGGCCCGCATGTCCTCGAGGTGCGCGCCGACTGCCGCAAGTGCGTGGTGAGCGCCCGGCAGGGGGTCTATGCCGTTGCGGCCGAGACCCCCACCCCCTGACTCTAGAGCTTGCAAGAGCGACTTTGGCTGAGCTACCATCCCCGCCGTAACCGGCGATGTTTCGGAGTTGCCCCTGGCCTGCCCGACGGATTCCACCGTGGTGGCGACCGTGGCCTCCCTAGAAGGAGTGTCGATGAGAAAACTCTCGCAGTGCATGGGGACGTCGCTCGTCCTCGTGGCGGCCCTGTTCGTACCCGGGTGTGCGACCAAGAAGTTCGTGCAGGAGGAGGTCGGCGCCCAGGGGGAGAGAATCCAGGGGGTCGAAAACGCCGTGGAGGAGACCCAGGCGCGAGTTCGGGACGTCGAGGGGCGCGTCGGCCAGGTGGATCAGAAGGCCGCGGCCGCGCAGGTGACGGGAAACCAGGCCCTCGAGAAGGGAACGCTCGCCTTCACGACCGCGGAGGAAGCGAAGCGTCTGGCTCAGGGGTCGCTGGTCCTCGAGGCGACGCTGACGAACGATGCGACCAAGTTCAAGACGAACAAGTGGGACCTTCCCGAAGGGGGCGTGCCCGAGATCGATTCGCTGGTAACCAAGATCCTGTCGCTCAACAAGCGCGTCTACCTCGAGGTCCAGGGGCATACCGATTCCACCGGCAACGAAGCGTGGAACCAGGATCTCGGAGAGCACCGGGCGGAGTCGGTGCGCCGCTATCTCAACTCGAAGGGGATCCCGCTCTATGCGATGTCGGTGATCTCGTTCGGTTCCTCGCAGCCGGCCGGTGATAACAAGACCAGGGACGGCCGCGCCCAGAATCGACGCGTCGTCATCCGCGTCCTGGAGTAGCGGACCTTCTCGCGATCCCTCGAGCGGGCGGCCGGAAGCGGGGCCGCCCGCAGCAGTGCCCCGGCCGAGCCAGCGCTGCTCGTCGCCGGCCGGGTGACGGTCCCTCTCCGCCTTGCGCCCGCCACCCCTCCGCCCGGGAGAACCCGTACGTCCGCCCCCTTCCCTGTAACCAACGCGGGCTCTGCGGTTTCTAAGCTGTGTATGTACAGTTTCTATACAATACACATTTAAGAGTCGTAATTTGACTTTGTAAAAATACACGACAATATTGCCAGCGGTTCGGCCGGTTCCCGTCCCTCTCGGGGACCCCGGCGGTGCGCGCCTCGCCTCGCCGGGCAGGCTGAGAACCCTCGTGGAGGAGATGGCAAATGTCGTGGAAGACTTCCGCCCTAGGACTGCTCACGCTCGCGCTCATCACGGCCGGCGCCACCGCGAACGAAGCAGGCAAGCTCCGCGTCGGCATGCAGGTCGAGCGCGAGATCACGAAACGCAACGACGCCGGTCAGGTGGAACGACGGACCGAACCGGTCGCGGCCGCCAGCCGCGGCGACGTGCTCGTCTACACCCTCCAGATCGCCAACGACGGCGGTGACCCCGCTCTCGCGGCGCGTGTCGAGGATCCCGTCCCGGCAGGCACGGTGCTGATCCCGGATTCCGCGGGGGGCACGGGAACCCGCATCACCTACAGCATCGACGGCGGCAAGACCTTCGTCGTCTACCCGGCGCTCCGCCGCGTGGTCGGGGAGGACGGCGTCGCGCGCGAGCTGCCCGTCCCCGCCGAGGACTACACCCATGTCCGCTGGACCCTGACCGAAGCGCTCGACCCGGGTCAGGTGCGCACTGCCTACTTCAAGGTCCGGGTCGAGTAGCCCGCACCGCCCACGGAGGATTCACCGCATGCGCAGTCCTTTCCCTCGCATCGCAGTTCTGCTCGCCGTACTGGCGGTCGCCGTCGCGGCCTCCTCCGGGACGGCCTGGGCCCTCGGCACGCCCGCGGGCACTCCCATCAACAACCAGGCGACCGTGACGTACAACGACCCCCTGGGGAACAGCTTCACCGCGCTGTCGAACGTGGTGACCACGCTGGTGAGCCAGGTCGCCTCCGTCGACGTCGCGCCGGACAACGCCACGACGACGACGCCGAGCACGACCGTGACCTACTCCCACACCGTGGCGAACCTCGGTAACGGCCCGGACACCATCGACATCACCACGGCCAGCAGCCAGGGGTGGACGGTCGATCTCTACTTCGACCTCAACGGTGACGGCCTCTACCAGGTCACCGACCCCGTGCTCGGCGATACCGACGGCGACCTGACGCCGGATACCGGAGTGCTCGCGGCGAACGGCACGTACGCCATCCTCGCCCGGGTGACCGTCCCGGCCGGCACGGTCGGCGGCACGGTCGATGTCACGACCGTGACCGGGACCTCGACCTTCAACGTCGGCGTCTCGGAGTCGGCGACCGACACCACCAGCATCCAGGCGCCGAACCTGACCGCCGCGAAGTCGGTCGCACCGATCGGCGATCAGCCGCCCGGAACGACGCTGACCTACACCGTCGTGGTGACGAACACCGGCAACGCCGCGGCCTCCAGCGTGGTGCTGACCGACAGCATCCCGGGCTTCACCACCTACGTCGCCGGCACCCTCGTCTACAACGGCACCCCGCAGTCGGACGCGGCGGATGGGGACGAAGGGGACGTCAACGACTCGAACCCGAACGCCGTGACGGTGAACGTCGGGGCCCTGGCCGTAGCGGCGAGCGTCACGATCGAGTTCCAGGTGACCATCGACTAGGCAGGCATCTCCAGATCGCGGGGTCCGGCAGTGATGCCGGGCCCCTTCTTCGAGGCAGGGCGTCCCGACCAGGGCGTCCTGCCCTCGTAGTTTCTGGGGCCGCCCGTGCCCACGGCGCCCCATGGCAACCGGTGGGGGAGATGTGCGCGAGTTCGCGACGAAAGCGCTGGCCGTCGGGTGCGCCGCCTGGCTTCTGGGCGGTCCAGCGCTCGCCGTCACGCCCCCCGGAACCCGCATCGTGAACATCGCGCAGGCGAGCGCCGAGGTCGTGGACGGCGGCGGCACGCGCACCCTCGACCTCGACTCCAACCCGGTCGTCACCCAGGTCACCGCGTTCTACTCCCTCGACCTCACCCTGGAAGTGCTCCCCGGCACGACCGTCGCCCCGGGAACCATGCTGACCCTTCGCCTCACCTACCGCAGTGACGCGACGGCCGACCTCAGCCAGTGCCGCGTTCGCCTCCCGCTCGACCCCTCGCTGCCGTCGCCGCTCAGCTTCACCGGCGGACCGGCCGCGGTCGAATCGACGCTGGCGCTCGCGGCGTACGACTCGTCGGCCCACCAGGTGATCTGGGATCTGCTGGGGGTGGAGCCCGGGGCATCGGGCGTGCTCGAGGTCCTGGTCCAGGTTCCGCCCGGCACGCCGGAGGATGCGCTGCTCGTGCATCAGGGGTTCGGCGTCGCGCCGGAGCTTGCCGCCGAGGTGCTGTCGAACCAGGTCGACGTGCACGTGCTGGCGCCGCTGCTCACCCTCGCGAAGCTCGCCGACCGTGAGGCGGTGCAGGTCGGGGACACGGTGGGGTACCGCCTGACCGTGCGGAACGAGAGCGAGGCGACGGAGCTCACCGCGCCGGCCGTGATCGACGTCCTGCCTCCCGGCCTGCGCTACGTCGAGGGGAGCGCCGCGATCGACGGCGTCGCGCTGCCACCCCCTGCCATCACGCCGGACGGGCGCACGCTGACCTTCGTGCTGCCGCCGCTCTCCGCGGGCGCCGCGCAGGAGGTCCGCTACCGCGCGCGGATCCTCCCCGGAGCGGAACGCGGCGATGGGATCAACATCGCCACGGCCACGGCGGTCTCGGCCGGCGGCGCGGCCTTGAGCTCCGGCACGGTGCGCGCCGGTCTGCGGATCGACGCGGGGATGTTCTCGGGTGAGAGTGTGCTCGCCGGACGCGTCTTCGTCGATGACGACGGCGACGGGCGACCCGGCGCGACGGAGCCGGGTGTCCCGGGGGTGCGCCTGCTCCTGGAGGACGGCACGTTCGTGGTCACCGACGTGATGGGGAAGTACCACCTCGAGGGGATCCGTCGCGGTCTGCACGTGCTCCGCCTCGACGGGCAGACGCTGCCGCCCGGGCTGGAGCCGCGCGCCGCGGGGACGCGCGCCGCGGGGGATGACGACACGCTGTTCGTCGACCTCGCCCCCGACGAGCTGTACAAGGCGAACTTCGCCGTGGTGCCGCCTGCAGGACGCGCGCCTCGCTTGCTGGTGCGCGTGAACGGGGAGACTCCTCCGTCCATCGTTCTCCCGGCCGCCATCTTCGGCACCGCGACCGCGCTGCACCCGATGCTGGGACCGCGCGCCGAGGAACTGGCGCACTACGTGCGCGATCTCGGCCGTGAGGTGCGCTGGTTCCGGGTGGAACCCGCCGATGCCGCGCCGGAGGCGGTGGCGGCCGCCGTCGAGCGGGAGATGACGCGGGCGCTGGGGCTCGAGGCGGAGAGCGCGGAGCCGGGCGCAGAGGGAGCCTCGGACGACGAGCGGATCCGGGCGATGCCGGCGACGCTCGCCATCGTCTCCCCCGCCGACGGCGCCCGCGTCCGTCACGCCACCGCCGAGGTCGAGGTGCGCGTGCCGTTGCCGGCCTTGCCGCGGTTGCGCGTGAACGGGTCGGAGATCTCCGCGGAGCAGATCGGCAGGCGCCAGACCTGGGAACGAGGTGGGATCGGGGTCTACACCTACCTGAACGTGCCGCTGCGCGAGGGCCGGAACGAGGTCGAGCTGCAGGCGGAGAGCGAGGGGCGGACGGGCGAGGAGGCGGATCGGCGCGTCCTGTATCGACCGGGACCGGCCGCCGCCGTGCGGGTGGAGGCGTCGCCCACGCCGGCGGACGGCACCACCGAGGCCCGCGTGCGCTTGATCGTGGTCGATGTCAACGGACAGCCTGTCGCGGAAGACGCCTTCGTGACCGTCGCGGTCGACTTCGGCGACCTCGCGGGCGTCGACGCCGATCCGTCGCGCGAGGGGTTCCAGGTTCGGGCCCGCGACGGAGAGGCGGCGCTGCGCCTTCCCCCAGCCACCGTGGCAGTCCAGCGGCGAGTCCACGCCCGCAGCGGCCTGGCGGAAGGGGAGGGGATCGTGCCGTACGTCGCCGCGGCGGGGAAGTGGCTCGTCGTGGGGTCGGGAGAGGCGCGCTTCGGGAGCGATGCGGTCGCCGGGCTGCAGGAGATCGACGGCGATCGGGTGGGGGACGACGACGACCCGACGGCCGACGGCCGCCTGGCGGTGTTCGCGCGCGGCGCCGTTGCGGGCGATCACGTGCTGACCTTCGCCTACGACTCGGACCGGGATCACGATCCCGACCAGGTGTTCCGCGAGATCGATCCGGAGCGGTTCTTCCCCGCGTACGGCGACTCCAGCGTGCAGGGGTACGCCGCCGAGACCAGCGGCAAGCTGTTTGCCCGCTGGGAACATGCCGGGTCGGCGGCGCTGGTGGGGGATTTCCACACCGGGCTGACGGGAGGGGAGCTGCTGCGCTACGACCGCCGCCTCTCCGGGGCGAAGGCGGACCTGGCCTTCGGGCGATTCGGCCTGCAGGCGTTCGCGGCGGAAAGCTCGCGCACCCTGGTTCGCGACGAGATCGCGGGGGCGGGGATCTCCGGACCGTACGCGCTCACTCACCGGCCGATCGTCACCAACTCCGAGCTGGTCACCGTCGAGACGCGCGACCGCTACCACACCGAGCGGGTGCTGGAGCGCCGCGTCTTCGTGCGCTACGTCGACTACACGCTCGACACGTTCGAAGGAACGCTGCTCTTCAAGGAGCCGATCGCGGCGGCCGACGCGGCCTTCAACCCGGTGACGATCGTGGTGCTGTACGAGACGGACGAGGCCGGGGACGAGCACGCTCTCGGGGGGGGACGCGCCAGCGTCCGGCTCCCCGGGCACGGCGAGGTGGGAGCCACATTGGTGGCGGAGAACCACGAGGCCGGCGACGCGATGCTGGGGGGCATCGACGTCCGCTTCGACCCGCTCCCGGGGCTGTCGCTGCTGGCGGAGGCGGCGCGCAGCGACGACCCGCTCGCAGGCGAGGGGGACGCGGTGCGCTTCGAGGCGGTGGGGCGCATTGGCCAGCGCGCCCGGCTGCGCGGCTACTACCGCGACCTCGATCCGACCTTCGTGAACCCGTCGCGTTCGGGCGCCGGCGAGGAAGGGACGCGGAAATACGGCGTCGAGGCGCAGGCCGACCTCCCCGGACAGACGCGCCTGCGCGCCGAGGCGTTCTCCCAGGAGGATCTCCGCAACGACACCGAGCGGCAGGTCGCCGGAGCCGATGTCGAGCGCGACTTCGGCCGCTTCCTGCTCGGCGGCGGGTATCGCTACACCGCTTCCGAGGGGGGGGGAACTCCGGACGTCGCGGCGCACGAGCTGCGGGCGTCCACGCGCGTGCACTTCACGCCGAAGCTGGACGGCGTGCTGGAGCGCGACCAGGTGCTGGGCGGCGACAACGTGGACGGCTACCCGACCCGCACGCGCGGCGGCGTCGACTGGCGCCTGCCGGATGGCTCGAAGCTGTTCGTGCGGCAGGAGGTCGAGCAGGGGGACGGCCCGACCGCGAACCGCACCCTGGCAGGCGTCGAGACGCGCCTCGGCGAGTACACCGCCGTCACGGGACAGTACACGCTCGAGGATGCCTTCGCCGGACACGCGACCCGCGCCAACCTGGGATTGCGCACCACGCTGCCGCTCAGCCCCTTCTGGACCGGTCAGTTCTTCGGCGAGCGCGTGGCCACGATCAGCGGCGATCCGGCGCAGGACTTCACCTCCGGCGGCGCCGGCTTCGAGTACCTCGCGGATCGCCTGAAGCTCTCCGGCCGCTACGAGATTCGCCTCGGGCAGGAGGATACACGCCACCTGATGACCGCCGGCGGTGCAATCAAGCTCGGCGCCGACTACAGCCTGTTCGTTCGGCAGCGCCTGGCGGTGTCCGACTTCGACGCGAATCAGCGCAGCCAGATCGACCATGACCTGCTCGCGGGCATCGCCTACCGGCCGATCGCGAGCGACCGCTGGAACTGGCTGCTGCGGGTCGAGCTGGGTGGGGACGGTGGGGGCTCGCTCGTCGGAACTCCGCATCGCTCGACCGCCGGGATCACGTTCGAGGCGAGCTACGAGCCCGCCCCCGACTGGCAGCTTGGCGGCAAGGTCGCCGGCCGCTGGATTGCCGAGGAGGCCGACACGGCGGCGCGAACCCTCACCACGCTGGTCCAGATCCGCGCCGGGCGTGACCTGGGCGAGCGCTGGACCCTCGGCGCCATTGCCCGCGTCCTGGGACAGACCGAGAGCGCGGTGCGCGAGACCGGGTTTGGCGTCGAGGGCGGGTTCCTGGTGCTGAAGGGATTCTGGACAGTCGGCGGGTACAACGTCACCGGGTTCGACGACGGCGAGTTCGGCGGCGCCGACCGGACCGAGAAGGGGCCGTATCTCGCGCTCCGCTTCAAGTTCGACGAGACGACGTTCACCTCCTGGCGCTGAGCCGGGGCCGCGCTTCCAGATCCGATACCGTGCCGCCCTGAAATCGCCTATACTGCTCCGGCACTTTTCCCCAACCAGGCGCGCGGCGATCCTGCCGGTTCCGCGGTGCCGCCGGAGATTGATACGACCGATGCCAACCGCTCCGAACCCGACGACCTGCTTTATCCGCCCGATCCGTGCCGACCTGCTCCCGAAGGCAACGCTCAAGCTGCGAGCACGACTGGTCGCCGCCGGCGCCAAGCCGGCCGACGCGCTCCGCGTCGCGCGCGGCATCGTCGCCTCGGCGCGCCACGGGCGTGATTACCTCGATGGGATGAAGGAACTGCTGCGCGCCCGCGGGAGCGCCGACACGGGGCGCGCGCTGCGCGCGCTCGACCGGATCACCGCCCGTCTGGCGAAGGAGATCGAAGGGATGGCCCCTGCCTTCGAGCGCGTCGTCGGCGCCGCCGGGGACGGCCGTGAGGCCCAGGGGCTGGCGGACGCCTGGTTCGAAGGGGGCGGGCCGCAGGAGCTCGCCGCCGAGGGGCGCCTGCGCAATGCGCTCAGCGCCCGGCTCTCGGCGCTCGGCCCGGTGAGAATCTCCGACCTCGCCCACCTTGCCTGTCTGTGGTCCGACTCGCAGCGGTTGCACGCCGCGCTGCGGGGGTCGCTGGCCAGCGGCGGCGAGGAGGGGCTGGCCACCGCCGCCCTGCTCGAGGCTCTCTCCCTGCTGCTGCGGGACCACGTGTTGCCGGTGGATCTGCAGGGGTTGCCGGGCGACCCGGGGCTTCGCGACGGCCTGCCCGCGATGAGCGCGCGTCTCTCCGGTCCGACGCGCAAGGGACGCGCGAGCTAGCGAGCCGCCTCAGCGCAGCCGCACCACCGTGGCGCCCCAGCCGCCCCGCTCCGGCGGCGCATCGGCATACGACGCGACGCGCGGATGCGCGGCGCAGACTCGGCGCACCGTATCGCGCTGCCGGCCCGTACCGCGGCCGTGAATCAACCGCACCTCGACAAGCCCCGCCTCCGCCGCGGCATCCAGGTAGGCCGCTGCCGCCGCCGCGATCTCCCGCGGCAGGAACGGATGCAGATCGAACGCGTCCTCGATCGGGACGGGGGTAAGGTCCATGACCGCTGATTCTAGACGCCCCGAGCCGGGAGCAGCCAGTCCCACACCGGACGCAGGAGCAGCGCGGCGAGGACGAGTTCGTGGCGTGCTACCACGTGACCACGGGCGAGCCGGTGTGGCAACGCCGCGACGCCGTCCGGTTCTGGGAGTCGAACGGCGGCGCCGGTCCGCGCGGCTCGCAGACCTGGCTTGCCGGCGCAGGGGGTGGCACGAGTGGTCGAGGAGGAGTGACGGTGCGGCAGGGCCGCTGCGTGCTGCGGAACCTACTGTCGCAGCGCCTCGAGCGCCTGCCGGCCGGATTCGATCTGCGCCAGCCGGGCGGTGAGGTTCCGGTTCAGCGCGGCGTCGGTCTGCATCCCGGTGGAGAGATTCGGGAGCAGGTCGGCGAGCGTGCGGGCCTCGTCGTGGTAGCTCGACAGCGCCAGATCGCCGAGCGCCGCGTTCGCGAGGAACGGCTGCACGGCGGGGGAGTCCGAGGCGAGGCGCGTGAACGCCGCGGGGTCGCGTTGCTCGAGGTCCATGAGGCGAGCCGCGGCCGCCAGAACTCCGCTCGCCACCGGCGCGAGGCCTTCGTCTCCCGCGAGCGCGTCGAGGCGCGCCGTGAGAGCCGGGTTGAAGGAGTGGATGCTCTCGGGGGCCAGTGCCTCGAGTTCCGGCAGCAGCGCGGTTGCCCGCGCGGCGAGCGCGGCGTCGTCCAGTGAGGGGGCCGCCCGGGCCTCGCGCTCGGCCCCGGACGCCGTGGGGAGGGACGCCCTCACCTGCGCCAGCGCCGCCGCGGCGCGGGCGAGCGCGCGCCCGCCCTCCTGCAAGGTCGTGGCCTGCCCTTGCTGCGTCTTCATCAGGTACTCGGACATCACCGCCAACCCATCGCGGGCGCTGCGTTGTCGCACCATCAGGTCGCGGAGACCCCGCGTGGAGGCCACTTCCTGATCGAGCCGCCGCTTCTCCAGCTGCGCCCGCGAGGTCGTCAGCCCGCGTGGATCGACCGGCGCGAGCAGGCTCTGCATCCGTTCGGCGGCGGGATCGAGCGGCGCCGCCGGGCGCTTGGCTCCCCCCACGCGAGCCCGCAGCGCCTCCAGCGACAGCGTCGGGTCCTGCTCGATCACCATCTTTCCCTGCAGGTCCAGATCGACACCGCCCGAGGGCCAGACGCCCCACAGCACGCGCTCCCCGCGCTCGTACGGGAGCATCGCCAGGAAGCCGGTCACCTCCGCGGGGGCATCCCACGGGGCGCCCGGCGGATCGAGGCGCGGCTTCGAGCCGTTCCCCTGCAGCCAGCTCGCGATGGCCACCACCTTCGCCGCCTCGCGCAGGCGGTAGAGCGCCGGGGAGCGTTCCGCGATGGCGTCCAGCCGCCGCGTCAGCTCATCCGCGTACGCCTTGGTGCGCGGGTCGATCTTCTCGGCGGACCATGGCTCGTCGCTCCCCTTCGAGCGGGATTCGACCTTCAGCTTCGCCGCCCCGACCTCGGCCACCGTGCGATCGGGGGACTCCTTGATGGTGGCCGAGTCCCAGGTGATCCAGTAGCGCGTATCCCACGAGGCCCCCAGGTCGTCCGCGGCGATGTAGGCATCGGCCCAGCGCGGGAAGGTCTGGTACCCCTCGATCGCGCGCAGCGCGGAGTCGAAGGGAATCGACTTCAGCGCCACGTCCCCTTCGAACAGCAGGCGGGCGAGCTCGGTCTTCGGGTCGAGCTGCGAGAACCGGGGACGGGAGATCGGCGGAGAGCCGAACGCCTTCGCCAGGTCCGCGGAGGAGTAGACGACCGCCGGCTGCTGGTGACGTTCCGCCAGGATCGCGATGGCGGGGACGATCAGCGCTTGTAGCTGGCGCCGGTACAGGACCAGCGCCTCCCGCAGTGCGACATCGGGATCGGAGTTGCTGGCGCGCAAACGCCGGTAGGCGGCGGGCACCTCCGACCCCTTCTCGTCCAGGCTGCCGGCCAGCCCTTGCAGCAGCTTCTGATAGAAGGTGTCGGCGGCGCTGGCGCGCGCGCCTCCCCCTTCCTTCGCTGCCGCGGTGAACTTCGCGTAATCCTCCACCAGTCCGAGGATCTCGATCCAGCGCGCGAACGTCTGCGGCGAGATCTTGCGGTCGGCATCCGGCAACTCGGCGCGCAGGTCGGCCGCCAGCGAGAAGCCCGCGCTGCGCAATGCCAGCGACGTGAAGTCCGCGTTCGTCCCCTCGGCGGGCGGCGTCAGCTTGAGGACGCTGAACGTGACCTCGCCGAACGGCGTCAGCTGACGGTCCGGTGTGTAGAGGATCTGGTCGAGGTTCTTGCCGGCGAAGGCGCCGCGCGTGAAGGTTGCGAAGTCGGAGTCGAGCGAGAACTGCGGAGAGGTGTTCTCGAGCGCTTCGGCGAGCACCCGCCGGTAGTCGATGGGCGGGGCGCTGGACGCAGGATCGAGGCGCCCGAACATCTCGATTTCCTTCGTCTTCGCGTCGAAGGCGACGTACTCCAGGACGTTGAAGCCGCTGGCCACCGTCTCGGCGGCGGCGTTCCCCGGGAGCGTGGCGTTGGTCTGCATCTTGGCGGACTTCTTCGCCCCGCCGCGCTTCGGCTTTGCCTGGGTCGGCTCCTCGGCCGGCCGCGGGTCCGCGGCGGTGGGGGAGGGGGTGGCAAAGGTGGCGAGCGGCGTCAGGAGCAGGGCCAGGGTCAGGCAGGGAATCGATCGGAGCAAACGCGATGGGGACACGGGTTGAGGATCCTTCCGTGGGGGTCGCCCGGCAGATCTCGAGGGACACCCGCTTGGGGGGGAAGCCCGCCGCCCGTCACAGGCGAGGGGACCGCCCGCAAAGCTGATGATGATAGCATCATGGCGGCTTTTCGTCGGCTTCTGCTACGATTCGCCGCCATGCCCCGTGCCTCCTCCCGAGCCCAGGACCTGCTGGGCGCGCACATGTCGATCGCGGGCGGGGTCGATCTCGCGGTCGAGCGCGCCGTCGAGGTCGGCTGCCACGCGCTCCAGATCTTCTGCAAGTCGTCGAACCAGTGGAAGGCGCGACCGCTTCCCGCCGAGGAGGTGGAGCGCTTCCGCCGGGGCGCGCGGGAACAGGGGCTCGGCGCGGTCGTGGCGCACAGCTCCTACCTGATCAACCTCGGCTCCCCCGACGCGGCGCTCTGGAAGCGTTCCATCGCCGCGCTCGCGGAAGAGCTCGAGCGCTGCGAGGAGTTGGGCGTCCCGTGGCTCATCGTGCATCCCGGCGCGCACATGGGGGCCGGGATAGAGGCCGGGGTCAGGCGCATCGCGAGCGGCCTCGACGCCGCGTTCCGCCGGGTCCCGGGGCTCGCCGCGGGAGTGCTCCTCGAGACCGCGGCGGGGCAGGGGTCGGCGGTCGGCTCGCGGTTCGAGGAGATTGCGGGGATCCTGGCGGCTGCCGCCGACCCGGATCGGCTGGGCGCCTGCCTCGACACCTGCCACATCTTCGCCGCGGGATACGACCTGAGAACTCGCGCCGCCTGGGATGACATGCTGGAGCAGTTCGACCGTCATGTCGGCCTCCCGCGCCTGCGAGCGCTGCACGTCAACGACTCGCTCAAGGGGTGCGGCAGCAGGGTCGATCGGCATGAGGCGATCGGGGACGGCGAGCTGGGCCTGTGGCCGTTCCTCTTCCTGATGAACGAGCCGGCGCTCAAAGGCAGGCCGCTCCTCCTCGAGACGCCCAAGTCGGACGACGGCGCCGAGGACCGGCGGAACCTGCGCACGCTCCGCGCGCTGGTCGGCCGGACGAGCCTCCCCCGCCGCCCGGCCGCGGCAGGGGGGGGCGCCAAGACGGCGGGGCGCCGCGCCGCGAAGACGGCGGCGCGATGACCCGGAACCTCGAGGCCCCGCCCGAGTCCCTCGTCGTCAACGAGATCTTCCATTCGATCCAGGGGGAGGCGTCCCACGCCGGCGTCCCTTGCGTCTTCGTGCGCCTCACCGCCTGCGACCTTCGCTGCCGCTGGTGCGACACCGAGTACGCCTTCCACGAGGGGACTTCGCTCCCGATCCCCGAGATCCTGGCGCGCGTGGCGGCCTTCGACTGTCCTCTGGTCGAGGTGACCGGCGGCGAGCCGCTGCTGCAGCGGCACACGCCGGGGCTGGTGCGCGCCCTGCTCGATCAGGGGCACGAGGTGCTGATCGAGACCGGCGGCCACCTCGACATCGGCGGACTCGACCCGCGGGCGCGCGTCATCCTCGATCTGAAATGCCCCGGGAGCGGCGAGGTGGCGGCGAACCGCTGGGAGAATCTCGATCACCTGGCGCCGAAGGACGCGATCAAGTTCGTGATCGCCGACCGCCCCGACTACGACTGGGCGAGCGACGCGGTCCGGCGCCTGGAGCTGCAGCGCAAGGCGCCGGTCTTCTTCTCGCCGGTCCACGCCGAGCTGGACCCCGCGCAGCTGGCGGCGTGGATCCTCGCGGATCGGCTGCCGGTGCGGCTGCAGATCCAGATCCACAAGGTGCTCTGGGGAGAGCGTCGCGGTGTCTGAGGCGCGGGCGGAGGCGGACCGGGGCGAGCGGAAGGCGCGCGGCATCGTGCTCCTGAGCGGGGGCCTCGATTCCTGCGTGGCCGCGGCCTGGGCCGCGCGCCGCTACGACGTCTGGTTGCTGCACGCCGACTATGGGCAGCGCACGGCCGGGCGGGAACGGCGGGCGTTCGACGCCATCGCCACGGCGCTGGAGGTGCCGCCCCCGCGCCGCCTCGCCGTGGAGCTGCCGCTGCTGCGGCAGATCGGCGGCTCGAGCCTCACGGACCGATCGCGGCCGATCGAGGAGGGGGACGCGGACCCTTCACGTCTCCCCGGGACGTACGTGCCGTTCCGCAACACGCACCTGCTGGCCGGCGCGGTGTCCTGGGCGGAAGTGATCGCTGCCACCCGGATCGTGATCGGCTGCGTCGAGGAGGACTCGAGCGGCTACCCGGATTGCCGCGCCACCTACCTCGAGGCGTTCAACCGCGTGGTGGCGGAAGGGACGCGCCCCGACAGCGGCATCGAGGTCGAGGCGCCGTTGCTGCACCTGCGCAAGGGGGGCATCGTGCGCCTCGGCGTCGAGCTGGGCGCGCCGCTGTCGTCCTCCTGGTCCTGCTACAGCGGGATCGACCGCGCCTGCGGCCGCTGCGAGTCGTGCCGCCTGCGCCTGCGGGGCTTCCGCGAGGCGGGTCTCGAGGACCCGATCCCGTACGAGACACGATGATGCGATTCGTCGGCATGCGCACCGGCGGGCGGCTGCCCGTGCTCGGGCTCGGCACCTGGAAGATGGGAGCGGAGCCGCGCCGCCGGGCGGCGGAGGTCGCCGCCCTCAAGCTGGGCCTCGACCTCGGGGTCACGATGATCGACACCGCGGAGCTGTACGCGAACGGGGCCGCGGAGGAGATCGTCGCCGAGGCGATTGCCGGGCGCCGCGACGAGGTGACGCTGGTCAGCAAGGTCCTCCCCGGCAACGCCTCCCGCCTCGGCACGATCGAGGCGGCGGAACGCAGCCTGCGGCGCCTGCGCACCGATCGGATCGACCTCTACCTCCTGCACTGGCCGGGGGACCATCCGCTCGCCGACACGCTGGCGGCCCTCGCCTCGCTGCGGGCGGCAGGGAAGATCCGCGAGTACGGGCTCAGCAACTTCGACCGGCCGGAGCTGGAGGCGGCGGAGGCCCTTCCCGGCGGAGGGGAGGTGGCCGCGAACCAGGTGCTCTACAACCTGGAGCGCCGCGGCATCGAGCGCGCCCTGCTCCCCTGGTGCGCCGGGCGCGGCGTCGCGGTGATGGCGTACTCGCCGCTCGACGAGGGGAAGCTGCGAGTGCGCCCGGCCCTTGCCCGCGTCGCGGCGCGGCACGGGGTGACGCCGCACACCGTGGCGATCGCCTGGACGCTGCGCCTGCCCGGCGTGGTCGCGCTCCCGAAGGCGACGCATCCCGAGCATGTGCGCGACTGCGTCGCAGCCGCCGTGCTCACGCTCGACCCCGCGGACCTGGCGGAGCTGGAGGCGGCCTACCCGGCACCGGCCCGCGATATCCCGCTCGAGACCGCCTGAGCGGCCGCGTGGACCTCGCCGAGTTCGACTATCACCTCCCCGCGGATCGGATCGCGCAGGAGCCCGCGGCGCGCCGCGAGGACGCGCGCCTGCTGTCGCTGCCGCGCGACGGCGCCGGGCTCGCGCATCGCACGATCGCCGATCTTCCGACCCTGCTCCGGCCGGGAGACCTGCTGGTGCTCAACGACACGCGGGTGCGCCGGGCGCGGCTGTTCGGACGCAAGGAGACCGGCGGCGAGGTCGAGGTGCTGCTGCTCGAACGCCAGGAGCGCGGGTGCGGCGGGGGGGAGACCTGGTCGGCGCTCGTCGGGGGCGGCCCGCGGGCGGGAGCGTGCCTGAGGCTCGACGGCGGGATCGTCGCGGAGGTGATGGAGCGTCCGGTGGGGGAGGATGGCGAGTTCGTGCTGGCGCTCCGCGCCGCCGAAGGGGAGCCGATCGACGACCTCCTCGAGCGCGTCGGTACCGCGCCGCTGCCGCCGTACATCCGCCGCCGACCGGACGATCCGCGCGCCAGCGCGGATCGGGAGCGCTACCAGACCGTGTTCGCCCGCACGCTCGGCTCGGCCGCCGCGCCGACGGCGGGGCTGCACCTGTCGCTGGCGCTGCTCGGCGCGCTGCGCGCTACGGGGGTCGAGGTGGCCACGGTGACGCTGCACGTGGGGCGCGGGACGTTCCAGCCGATCCGGACCGCGCGCCTCGAGGACCATCGCATGCACGCGGAATGGTGCGCGCTCTCGCCGGAGGCCGCGGCGGCCCTGACGCGGGCGCGGGCGCGCGGCGGCCGGATCATCGCGGTCGGCACCACCGTGGTGCGGACGCTCGAGGCCAGGTGGGGGGACGCCGGCCCGATCCCGGGCCAGGGGAAGGTCGATCTCTTCCTGCGCCCGGGAGATCGCTTTCGCGCCGTGGACGGCCTGCTGACGAACTTCCACCTGCCGCGCTCGAGCCTGCTGGTGCTCGTCTGCGCCTTCGCCGGCACCGAGCGCATGCTCGCCGCCTACCGCGAGGCGGTGGCCGCCGGGTACCGCTTCTACTCCTTCGGTGACGCCATGCTGGTGCTCTAGATGACGGTCGAGTTCCGGCTGCTGGCGAACGACCTCGGCGGGCGCGCTCGCGCCGGTGAGCTGCGCACCTTGCACGGGGTCGCCCAGACGCCCGCTTTCATGCCGGTCGGGACGCAAGGGACGGTCAAGGCGATGACGCCGGCGGAGATGCAGGCGCTCGGCGTGTCGATCGTGCTCGCCAATACCTATCACCTGCATCTGCGCCCGGGCGAGGAGGTGGTGCGCGAACTGGGCGGCTTGCACCGGTTCGCGGCCTGGCCCGGGGCGATCCTGACCGACTCCGGCGGCTTCCAGGTCTTCTCGCTCGCCGATCTGTGCGCGGTGACCGAGGAAGGGGTGCGGTTCCGGTCCCATCTCGACGGCACCCCGCTCCTCCTGACGCCGGAATCGAGCTTGGCGATCCAGGCCGCGCTCGGTTCCGACGTCGCGATGGTGCTCGACGTCTGCCCTGCCTACGGCGCCGAGCGAGCCGAGGTCGAGCGCGCCGTCGAGATCACGGCGCGCTGGGCGGAGCGCTCGCTTCAGGCCGCGGCGCCGGGGCAGGCGATCTTCGGCATCGTTCAAGGCGGCGTCCACGAGGAGCTCCGCAGGCGGAGCGCTGCGCAGATCACGGCGCTGCCGTTTGCGGGGTACGCCCTCGGCGGCCTGTCGGTGGGGGAGCCGAACGCGGAGGTCCGCCGGATCGCGGCGTTCGCGGCCGACCTCCTGCCCGCCGACAAGGCTCGCTACGTGATGGGGATGGGAACGCCCGAGGATCTGCTCGATCTCGTCGGAATGGGGATCGACATGTTCGACTGCGTGCTGCCGACGCGCAACGCGCGCAACGGCACGCTCTTCACCTCGCGCGGCAAGCTCTCGATCAAGCGCGCCGAGCACGCGCGCGACCCGCGCCCGATCGACTCCGACTGCGCCTGCTACACCTGCCGCAACTTCTCGCGCGCCTACCTGCGGCATCTCTACCGGGCCGGGGAGATCCTCGCGGCGCGGCTGCACACGGGCCACAACCTCCACTTCTACCTCGACCTGATGCGGCGGGCGCGCGCCGCGATCCTGGCGGGAGGGTTCGAGGCGTTCCGGCGCGAGACGCTGGCGGGCTTCGAGGACGAGCCCGCCGACGGCGACACAGTCGCTGGCGACTGAGCCGCAACCCGACGTCGTCCCGGCGAAAGCCGGGACCCACCGGCGACCACGGCTGCCTGCTTGAGCTGGGAGCCGCTGCGGCGGGCCGGCTGGCAACGTGGTAGCATCGCGGCATGCCGAGACTCTCACGCCGCATCCGGTTCGCGACCCTTGTCGCGGTGGTGCTCCTGATCGCCGCCCCCGCGGAGGCCAGGCGCAAGAAGAAGGACGCCGCCCCGCCCGCGCCACCTGCCGCGGTGACGGAGCCCGCCCCCGCCGCGCCCGAGATCGCACCCGCGCCGGGTGCGGCGGCGCCCGCTCCGGAGACCGACTTCACCGAGGTGGTCCCGGCCGCGGCGCAGGCGGACCTGGCGGCCGCGTCCGAGCAGTACCGGCGCGGCGACTACGCCGGGGCGATGGAGGCGCTCACCCGCGCGGAGACCGCGGGCGCGAAGACCGGGCTGCTCTACTACCAGATGGGGTTCTGCCAGCGCATGCTCAATAACCCCGACGCGAACCTCGACCTCAAGCGCCGGGCCGCCGGGTATTTCGGGGCCTCGATCGCCGCGGGTACGACCGAGGTTGACCCGTACTATTACCTCGCGGCCACGTATCTCCAGGACCTCGGCGACATGGCGAAGGGGTACGAGGTCGCCGCCAAGGCGGTCGAGGCACGCCGCTCCGGGAAGTTCAACCGCGACCTCCCGGGGGATGCGTACTTCCGATTGGGACGGCTGTATGGCTTCAGCCTGCAGGCGAACCAGGGGGCGCTTGCTTCCCCCGACCCGGAAGTAAAGGCGCCGGTCCTGCAGCTGGCGGCCGAGCAGGTGGAGCTGTACAAGCTGGCGGTGGAGAAACTGGAGTCGGATCCGGTCGCCAACAAGGTCTATCTGGGCCTGGCGCTCAACGAGGTAGGAAGCGCCGCCCGCAACGCCGGGGACCTGGCGGCCGCGACCGTGGCCTATGGGCGCGCCTCGGACCTCGACCCGCTGCAGGAGACTCCCGGCTACGCGCTGAACGACATGGGACGCGAGGCGTGCGTCGCGGGAGACTACCCGGCGGCGCTCGCGGCGTGGGAAGCGATACGCGGACCCGACGAGGCGAAGACCGCCGCCCAGTACGGCCTGCGGCTGGTCCGCCGGGCGGTGGATTACGGCGTCCTCCCGACGCAGTTCGAGGGGAAGGAGATCGCCTCGCTCGATCAGGCGACCCTCGAGCGCGGCATCCTGGCGGCGGCCGAAGCGCTGCGCGCGGCGGCCGCCGAGGCCGACCCGAACGCGCCCACCTCCGAGGCGCCGGGTGAGCAGCAGGGGACCTTCCTCGCGCTGCTCATCGCCTACATGAACCAGGGCCTCGACGTTCGCGGCCTCGTGCTGCAGAACCAGCTCGTCCCGCTGGTCTTCCGGTAGCGCGTTGTCCGACGTCATCCTCGTCGCGGACTCCCATCTGCGCGCCGAGGACCCCGACCTGGCCCTCTTCCTCCGCCTCCTGCGGCAGGTCGCGGTGCCCCCGGCGCACCTGTACCTGCTCGGGGACATCTTCGACCTGTGGATCGCGCGGGAGGGGTTCGAGCTGTCGTTCCATCGGACGGTGATCGCGGAGATCGAGCGGCTGCGCGGCGCGGGCGCGCGCATCTCATACGTCCAGGGGAACCGCGACTACTTCGTCGGGGAACGGTACGGCACGGGTCCCTTCACCGCCGTCGCCGCCGACTCGCTGCTGATCGAGCAGGCCGGGCTTCGCATCCATCTGGCGCACGGCGATCTGGTGAACCTCGACGACCGCCAGTATCAGCGCTGGCGCCGCTTCTCCCGCTCGCGCGGGGTCGGCGCCGCGTTCGGCGCCCTGCCCTCCGGAGTGGGGTCGAGACTGTCGCTGTATCTCGAGCGGAAGTTCCGCACCACGAACGCGCGTTATCGCCGCGGTTTTCCGGAGCGGCAGGCGGAGGCGTACGCGCGGCGCGCCTTCCGGGAGGGTGCGCAGATCGTCGTGCTGGGGCATTTCCACGAGGCGCGCAGCGAGGAGTACCCCGCGAATGGCGGTCCAGGCGGGCGGCTCTTCGTCCTTCCCGGCTGGCGGGAGGATCGGCGCTATCTGCGGATCGATACGGCCGGCAAGGTGGAGTTCGTTCCGTTTGCCTGAGCGGAGGGCACCGTCAGGCGGCGCCGACGCGCGCGCGGAACAGAGCGTGCAGGCGGCGCGTGAGCGGCCCGGGCTTTCCGTCCCCGACAGCCTGACCGTCGAGGCGGACCACGGGGAGCAGCTCGCGCGAGGTGCTGGTCAGGAAGATCTCCTCCGCCTCGCGCAGCTCCTGCAGCGAGATCCGCCCCTCGCTAGCCTGGACGCCGGCGGCGCGCGCGACCTCGAGCACCAGCTCGCGGGTGATGCCGCTCAGGATGCCGCTCTCGAGCGAAGGCGTGCGCAGCGCCCCTGCCGCGACCAGGAAGACATTGCTGTTCGTCCCTTCGGCGATCTCGTCGGCGAGGTTCAGGAGGATCCCCTCGGGCGCGCCGCGGCGGTGCGCCTCGATCGAGCCAAGCAGGTTGTTGAGCAGGTTGTTCGATTTCACCGCCGGGTCGAGCGAGCGTCGGTCGTTGCGGCGCACCTCCACGACCACCGCTTGGGTCCCCTCCGCGTAGAGGCGCGCTGGGAGCGGCTGGAACGGCCGGACCAGGATCGCCCGGTTTGGCGGCGTGGCGCAGCGCGCCGGGTCGCCGTCGGGAAACCCCTCCCCGCGCGAGATCACGATCCGGACCATCGACTCCACGTTGCCGGAAGCGGCGACCGCGGCCTCGACCTCCGCGGCGAGCTCGGCGCGCGGCACGCCGAGCGGAATCGCCAGGCGCGCGGCCGAGAACTCGAGCCGATCGAGATGGCGATCGAGAAGCAGCAGGCGTCCCCGGTAGCTGCGCAGCGACTCGTAGATCCCGTCGCCGAACAGGAACGAGCGATCGAAGACCGAGACCCTGGCGTCGGCGGCAGGGGTGATGCGACCGTTGAGGTTGACGATTTCGCCCACGGGGGTACGCTATGGATGGAGTCGCCGGGAGTCAAGAATCCGGCCCGCCAGGATCGCTGGCGGGCGATCGTGAGGGAGCGCTGATGGCGGAGGTCGTGCCCAGCGGGGTGATCGGGGTCGGGGTGGACCTGATCGAGATCGAGCGGGTGCGCGACGTCCTCGGCCGCCACCCGGAGCGGTTCCCGGCGCGCTGCTTCACCGAGGCCGAAGCGGCGTACTGCCGCCGCGGCGCCCACGCCGAGGAGCGCTTCGCGGCCCGCTTCGCGGCCAAGGAGGCGGTCATGAAGGCGCTCGGGACCGGCTGGAACCACGGCGTCAACTTCAAGGACATCGAGGTCACCCGCCAGCCTTCGGGAGCCCCCGGGATCCGCCTCGCCGGGGCGGCGCTCGCGGTCGCGAACCGGCTCGGGGTGGAGCACATCGCGCTGTCCCTCTCGCACGGCCGCGAGCAGGCGATCGCCTTCGTGGTGTTCTCCGGATCGGCGCCGCGATGAGCGCGCACGTTCATGGCGGGGATCACGCGCGGGGGAGCCGGGTCGAGGATCGCCGCCGGCTCGTGTGGGCGCTCGGGATCTCCGGGGTGCTGCTCCTGGTCGAGCTGGCCGGGGGGATCTGGGCCGGATCGTTGTCGCTGCTTGCGGATGCCGGCCACCTGCTGGCCGACGTGGCGGCGCTCGGCGTGGCGCTCTTCGCCTGCACCATCGCCTCCCGGCCGGCCACGCCGCACAAGACGTTCGGGTACTACCGGATCGAGATCCTCTCGGCGCTATTCAACGGGGTGCTGCTGATCGTGATCGCCGGCGGGGTGGCGATCGCCGCCGCGGGTCGACTCGGCGCCCCGCCGCTCGTGCACACCGATCGGCTCATCTGGATCGCCGCGGTCGGTCTCTTCGGCAACCTCGTGGCGGTGGCGCTCCTCCTGCCGCGCGCGCGGGGCAGCCTCAATCTGCGCGGGGCGCTCGCCCATCTCGCGGGGGACACCCTCTCCTCGGTCATGGTGCTGGCGGGAGGCGCGGTGATGGCGCGCACCGGATGGTACGCCCTCGACCCGATCCTGTCGCTCGGGATCGCGGTGGTGATCCTGTTCGGCGCCTGGCGCCTGCTGCGCGAGGCGGTGGACATCCTCCTCGAGGCGGTGCCGGGCGGCCTCGATCCGGAGCAGATCGCGAGCGCGATCGCCCAGGTGCCGGGGGTCGGTGCGGTGCACGACCTGCACATCTGGAGCATCACCTCCGGGATGCCGGCGCTCTCCGGACACGTCATCGCCGCCCGTGACGTCGAGGCCTCTCCCGACGAGCTGCTGAATCGCGTGAAGCGGCTGCTGCTCGATCGCTACCACATCGAGCACACCACGCTGCAGGTCGAGTCCCCGGAGTACGAGGAGCTGGGGCACGTGCACTGACCCGCTCCGCGTGCCTGGCGCGGTGCTAGTGCGGGAACCCTTCGATCAGCTCCTCGAGCCGGAACTGCGCTTCCGACGGGAGCGCCAGCCCGTTCAGGCCACGCACGAGCTCGCGTCCCGCCGCGGCGTCGCCGGCTCCGAGCGCGACGAGCGCCGCCTCGAACGGCGCGTGATCGTCCTTCTGTGCGAGCCGCGAGAGCAGGTCCACGATCACCTCGGCGGCGCGCGGCCGCACCTCCCGCTCCGTCGACTCCAGCCCCTGCTTCAGCCACGGGATCGCCTTCACCCCCAGGTCGAGCAGCGCCAGGCGCGCCTCGCGCGCCACGCCCGCCTTGGTGTCCTTCCCCTGCGTGAGCGCCGCGACCACCGCCTTCATCGCCACTGGATCGTCGGTCAGCGCCGCGGTCTGGACCGCGAGAACCCGCCGCCGCTCCGGTCCGCGCGCGGTTTCGGCCGCCAGGTACTGGATGAGCGTCTGCCCGCCGAAGTGGCTGGCGCGCACGTGCGCCCGGAAGTTCCCCGGCCGCTTCAACCGCACGGCGATCTGCCGCTCCGTCCCCGGCTTGCGGCCCGACTCCGAGGTGTACCCCAGCAGGTACTGCGCCCTGAGTCGCTCGCCGATCCGCAGGAAGATCTCCGGCAGCGGCGTGGTGGCGTTGTCGTACGAGCCGCCTCCCGAGTCCTGGGCGATCTTCTGCAGCAGGTTCCGTCGCCACCCCACCTCCGACGACACCCCGGCGGAGAGCGCCGCAAACCCCCCGGGGGGTGTCAGCAGCACGGCGTGGGTCTCCACCTCGCTCCGCCGCAGGTAGAGGTCGGCGTCGGAGCCGTCGAGGGTGCTCTGCAGCAGATCGATGGCATCGGTGAGGACGATCAGCGTGCGCCGCCGGCTGTCCTCCAGGCCGAGGTTGAACAGCGCGCCGCGCGCCAGCGCGTCGTAGAGACGGGTCGAGCCCCCCCAGCCGTCGAACTTCTCGGTGGCGGCGCGCAGCGCGTCGGCGGAGGCGCCGAGCGGCGCCAGCTCGGTGAACTTGTTGTTGAAGGCGACGATCGTGGCGCGGTCGGAGGGGCGGAGCGTCTGCGCGAACAACTCGGCCGATTCTCCCAGGTCCTTCCAGAACGGCTGCGTCGAGCCCGAAGCATCGAGCAGCAGCTCGACCGCCATCGGGCGATCGTCCGGCGCGAACACCTCGATGCTCTGGGGCTTGCCGTCCTCGAGGACCTCGACCTCTTCCTTTTTCACGTCGACGACCGGGACCCCGGCGCCGTTCAGGAAGGTGACGTTGACGAGGACGAAGTCGGGGGCGCGGCCGGTGACCGAGATCCGCTCGACCGGGCCCAGGATCGGGACCGAGTACAGGTCGTAGGCCCGCGTTCCGTCGGCGCCGACGGCCGTGACCCGGATCAGGTGATCGCGCAGCGGATCGACCTTCGCCCACAGCGCTTCATAGGGAGGCTCGCGGTCGTTCGCGATCTCGGCGCCATCGACGACGAAGCTCACCGTGACGGCGCGCTTGCCGGCCTCGACGTCGGCGTGCAGGAGCAGGTGGCCGGACAGCAGCTCCGTCAGGTCGGGCTCGGCGATCTTGACGGTGATCGCGGCGGGATCGGCGGCGTGCGCGAGGAGCCCGAGCGCGGCGACCAGCGCCACCGCGGCCCCGAGGCGGAGAATCTCGCGCCCGCGTCGCGTCGCGGCCGTCCCTGCGCTGCTGTGCATGCCCGGACCCTCGAGTCGCCCCTGAGACGCTCCGTTGTCGGGTGCAGGGTTCCAGAAGGCGACCGCCGGTGTCAAACCGGGAGGTTTCTTGACGGGAACGGCGCGGTGCGGAACACTCCGGGCCTATCAGGCCCCCGCCGGACGCGGCGCCGGCCGGGAGATCCCGTGATGTCGCTCTCATCACGCTTCGACCAGGCGCTGCAACTGGCCCACGCGCTGCACCGCGACCAGCGCCGCAAGGGAACGGCGATCCCGTACGTCGCGCATCTCCTCTCGGTGGCCGCGCTGGTGATCGAGCAGGGGGGAAGCGAGGACGAAGCAATCGCGGCGCTGCTGCATGACGCCATCGAGGACCAGGGGGGGAGCGTGGCGCGCGATCAGATCCGCGCGCGCTTCGGCGAGCGCGTGGCCGCCATCGCCGACGGGTGCACCGACGCCGTGGGAACGCCGAAGCCCCCGTGGCGACAGCGCAAGGAAGCGCACCTCGCCAGGCTCACGACGGCGTCGCGTTCGGTGCTGCTCGTGGCCTGCGCCGACAAGCTGCACAACGCCCGCACGCTGGTGGCCGACTATCGCGTCGTGGGTGAGGATCTCTGGGAGCGGTTCCACGGCGGGCGCGACGGGACTCTCTGGTACTACCGTTCGGCTGCCGCGATGTTCCGCGGCGCGGAGGATGCGCCACGCCGGCTCGCCGACGAGCTCGAGCGGACCGTCGCCGATCTCGATCGCCTGGTGGCGGAAGGGAGGATCGCATGACCACGCCCGCACCCCGCAAGGCGCGCGGCCTCATCGCCATCAACACCGGTGACGGGAAAGGGAAGACGACCGCGGCGCTCGGCACGGCGTTTCGCGCCGTCGGGTACGGCCACCGGGTCTGCGTCATCCAGTTCATCAAGGGGGACTGGCACGCCGGCGAGCTCGACGCCGCGAAGCGGCTGGCGCCGGAGCTGGAGTGGCATCGGGCCGGCCTCGGGTTCTACCGGATCATGGGGGACGACCGGCCGGAGGAGGCGCACCGGCGGGCGGCCGCCGAGGGGCTGGCGCTGGCCCGCCAGAAGATCGCCTCGGGGGAGTTCCAGCTCGTCATCCTGGACGAGATCAACGTGGCGATCGCGGAGGGGCTGCTGGCAGTCGAGGACGTCCTGCCGCTGCTGCGCGACAAGCCGGAGAAGGTGCACCTGTTCCTGACCGGGCGCGGCGCGCATCCGGACCTCATCGCGGCCGCGGATCTGGTGACCGAGATGCGGGAGATCAAGCACCCGTTCCAGAGCGGGCTCCTGGCGCAGAAGGGGTTCGACTACTGACCGCGACGCACACCCGCTGCTGAGGCCCGGGCAACGTCATTCCGGCGCAAGCCGGAATCCAGAGTGGAGATCACATTCAGCGCCGTTCTGGACCCCGGCTTTCGCCGGGGTGACGCTCGAAATGGGCGGTACCGCCCCGCCCACCTCCGTCATTCCGGCGCAAGCCGGAATCCCGAGCCGCGACTGAATTCTGCGCCGTCCTGGACGACGGCGCGACGCCTAGGGGACGAAGCGCGCCCCGCGCTCGAGCCGCAGGCGGTCCCGGTAGCGCGCCACCTCCACCTCCTGGCGTGCCGCATCCCATCCGAGCCGCGCCCCCATGATCGCGGCGGCCGCCGGGGCGCAGTGGAGCGCCTGGCACGAGCGGAACGCCGCCCCGGTGCGTCCGAGGAGCGCGTCGGTGAGCGTGACCGCCATCTCGCCATCGGCCGCGAGCGCGACCTCGGCGCGCAGCGTCGGGCCGTGGTTGCAGAGGCGCTGCATCAGCTCAGGCGCGGCGTGCGCGAGCTCGAGGACCGCCTGGAGCCTGCCGCCGTGGCGCGTCGCGAGTGACAGCACGAGGCGCGCGTCCAGGCCGCGCGCGGCCGCCGTGCGCGGCGCCGCCGACAGGAACGCCAGGAAATCGCCTCCCGGCACCTCACCCCCCGGCAGCGGTTGCGCGCCGGTCTGGCAGCCGCCGGTCGTCGGCATCCCCGCCACCTTCGCGATGCGGTCCACCGCTTGGCGGGCCAGGTCGCGGTACGAGGTCAGCTTGCCGCCGTAGACGGAGAGCAGCCGCGGACCGAAGGCGCGCGACGGCACGAGGCGCGCCTCGCGCGTGGCCGCCGAGAGATGCCGCGCGCCGTCGGCCAGGAGCGGGCGCAGCCCGGCGAACGCGAAGAGCAGGTCACGGTCCGCGATCGGCGTGCCCGCCAGCAGGTGTCGCGCGCCGCGCAGCAGGTACTCGATGTCGGCGTCGGTGGGGGAGACGTCCGCCGGGTCCTCCGCGTCGTCCGTCTCCGTCGTCCCGATCAACGTCAGCCCCTCCCACGGGACCGCGAGCATCACGCGGCCGTCGTCGGGGGAGCGGAACAGCACCGCGGTTTCACCGGTAAGCCGCGGAAGCGCCAGGTGTGCACCGCGGCTCGGGCGCAAGCGCGGCGCCCCGTCGGGGTCGGCCAGCGCGGCCAGACGATCGGCCCACGGCCCCGTGGCGTTCACGATGGCGCGCGCCCGCGCCTCGAGCGCCCCGCCGTGCAGCCGGTCGGCAATCGCGACCCGCAGGAGCCCATCCTGGTCGGCCCGGATCGACTCGACCTCCGCGTGGTTCGCGAGAATGGCGCCGTGGTCGGCCGCGGCCAGCAGGTTGAGGACGGTGAGCCGTCGATCGTCGGTCACGGCGTCGTGGTACATCGCCGCCCCGCGCAGCCCCTCCATCCGGATCCCCGGCAGCACGCGCTCGGCGTCGGGCGCGTCGAGGAACTGGTGCCCGGGCATCCCGTCGCGCCCCCCCATTCGGTCGTAGAGCCACAGCCCGGCCCTGAGCGCCGCGCGCGAGTGCGGGTCGTCGGCGTAGATGGGGAGCAGGAACGGCAGCGGGCGCACCAGGTGGGGGGCGATGCGCAGCAGCACCGCCCGCTCGCGCAGCGCTGCGCGCACCTGGAAGATGCGCCGCTGCTCGAGGTAGCGCAGCCCGCCGTGGATCAGCTTGGTGGAGCGGCCGGAGGTGCCCGAGCCGAAGTCGTCGCGCTCGACGAGCCCCACGCGCAGGCCGCGCTGCGCCGCGTCACGGGCGATCCCCGCGCCGTGGATGCCGCCGCCGATCACGAGGAGGTCCAACCGCCCCTCGGCGAGGCGGGTCAGATCGCGGCGCATCAGCGGGAGGAGGTGAGGCGCTGCCGGACCGCCTCGACGAGGGCCGCATTCGCGGCGGCGCCTGGCTCATCGCCGCGAAACTGCAGCGGGGTGCCGCGGAAGATCGGCAGCTCCTGCTGCAGCAAGTCGAGGCCGCCGCCAATCCAGCCGCACGGGAGGTTCAGCACGGGGAGATCGGCGCGCGCCGCGGTGTCGCGCGCGGACGGCTTGATCTTGCGGACCGGCGGGCGGGCGGCGAGCAGGTAGAGGCCCGGGAGGTGCCGCGCGGTGTTGGTCCCCTCCACCACGACCCCCGCCAGATCGCTGAATCCGGCGAGTGCTGCCGCGAGCCCCGCTGCGAGGTGTTCCCCCGTGCTGCGCAGCCAGACGACGCGGCGAGCCCCGGCACGGGCCAGCTTCCAGGTATCGGTGCCCGGCATCCCGAGGACCGCCGGGTCCACGACCACCTCGAACGGTCCCCGCACCTCGCCGCAGGTCGTGCAGGCGGCGTCCACCGGGCAGATCGTCCCTTCGTGGGTCGTCGTCACCTTCAGCGCACCCCACCCCGTGAACTGCGACAGGAGGTGACAGGCAAGGGTGGTCTTCCCGGCCCCCTTGTGAACTCCCCCAATCAGCACGAGCCTCGGCTTCATCGCCACGAAGATAGCACCCTCCGAGGACCGAATCTCCCCTTGTCGAATTGGCTACTAAGCAATATGTTCATCGCGATGTTCAAATATACGGAGATAAGAATGTCCAAATTCAGAACACTCGTAGGCACTGGGTTCCTCGCAGCCGGCCTCCTCGCCACGCCGGCGGCGGCGTCCGTGTCGCTCGACTTCCAGGTGGCGTTCAACCCCACGAATGACACCCACGTGATTCTCCGCGCGACCACCGATCACTACCGGCCCTCGCCGGCCGACCTCCAGCGTGCGGCGGTCGTCTGCCACCGTCCCGAGGAGATGGCGGTCGTGTTCTACCTCGCGCACTACACCAGGGTCCCGGTGGAGGAGATCGTGGCGCGGCGCAACCACGGTGAGTCGTGGAGCGCGCTGTTCGCCTTCTACCACGTGCAGACCGAGCGGCTCTACCCCGAGGTGTCGGACGAGGTAGGTCCTCCGTACGGCAAGGCGAAGGGACATGGGAAGCACAAGGGAAAGTCCAGCCGCAAGCCCAAGCCAATGAGCGACAACGAGATCGTCGAGCTGGTCGGACTGCAGCTCGCCTCCAGCTATTACCACGTCGACCCGATGCAGGTCATCGACTCGCGGCGGAACGGGATCTCGTACGTGTCGATCCACGGCGGCCTCTACCGCGAGCAGCATCCCGTGAAGATGCAGCGGGTGAAGGCGACGCCAGGCGAGGGTGACGACGTGGTCGCCCTCGGCCAGCCCGGGAAGACGAAGGGGAAGGGGAAGCACGGCGGTTCGAACTAGTCTCTAGTCTGCCGACCTCTAACTGACGGCCCCTCCGGGGGGCGCTCCGAGTGACAGCGGAGCGACACCCGGGGGGGCCGTTGCGTTGTACCCCGCCAGGCCCGCGGGGGACGACCGAACGCTATAATCGGGCCGGCCCGTCCGGGGAAGCGTCGGATTTCCTCCCGTGCACCGGCCCGGGGGAGGTCGCGTGTCGAAGCCACTCGGCCGCGGGCGGAAGGCGAAGGAACCCGGCAACGAGGCCGGGCCGCCACGGGCGGGCAGGCCTCGCCGCCGAGGGTTTGCTACCGACGCGATCCACGCGGGGCAGCCGCCCGACCCTGCGACCGGCGCGGTGACCCCGCCGGTCTACCTCACCTCCACCTACGCGCGCCCCTCGTTCGACGTGGCGGGTCCGCACGGCTACGCGCGCATCTCGCACCCGACGCGCGCGGCGCTCGAGACGTGCGTCGCCAGGCTCGAAGGGGGAGAGAGCGGACATGCGTTTGCCTCAGGGATGGCGGCAATCGAGGCGGTCTTCTCGCTGCTGAAGGCGGGGGAGCACGCGGTCGTCTCGGCGGACTCGTACGGCGGGACGTATCGCCTGTGCGAACGGCTGCTCGTGGACCGCGGGGTGCACGTCTCGTGGGTCGAGACCTCCGACCTCGAGGCGATCGAGCGGGCGATGCGCCCCGCGACCCGGCTCCTCTTCATCGAATCGCCCACGAACCCGCTGCTGCGCCTGAGCGACATTGCGGCCATCGCGACGCTCTGTCGCGCTCGCGGCGTGCCGCTCGCGGTGGACAACACCTTTCTCAGCCCGTTCCTCCAGCAACCGCTCGCGCTGGGCGCGGATCTCGCCGTTCACTCCACGACGAAGTTCCTGAACGGGCATTCGGACGTCGTCGGCGGGGTCGTGGTGGCTTCCACGCGAAAGCTCGGGGAGCGGCTGCGGTTCATCCAGCAGAGCGCCGGGGCGATCCCGGGGCCGCTCGACTGCTTCCTGGTGCTGCGCGGCATCAAGACGCTGGCCCTGCGGATGGAGCGCCACGACGCCAGCGGTCAACTCGTTGCCACGTTCCTCGCATCCGACCCGCGGGCCGGGAGGGTGCACTACCCCGGCCTCCCCTCGCATCCGCAGCACGCGCTCGCGCTGCGCCAGGCCCGCGGCTTCGGTGGGGTGCTCTCGTTCGACCTCGGGACGAGCAAGCGCGCGCGGGCGTTCCTCCGGGGCCTGACGCTCTGCACGCTGGCGGAGAGCCTCGGCGGGGTCGAGACACTCATCTCGCATCCGGCCACGATGAGCCATGCTTCGTTGCCGGCGGCGGCGCGGAAGCGGCTCGGGATCGGTGCGGGGCTGCTGCGCCTGTCCGTCGGGCTCGAGGATGTCGAGGACATCCTCGCAGACCTGGAAGCGGGGCTCGCGCGGGTGTGAGGGGGCCGGCGCAGGTCGGCGCAGGTCGACCCCACACCCGGGCGGTCGGTGGATTCCGGCCGCCGGAATGACGGTGCGGGGAGGGGTCGCGCCTTACTGGCCTGACACCGACTCGAGTATCCAGGCGAGCGCGTCGGGATCGCCGGGGCCCACGGCGAGGGCGATCACCTCGGGCATCTCGTAGGTGTGCAGCTTGCGGATCTCGGTTCGCACCCGCTCGAACATCTCGCGGCGGGTCTTGATGATCATCAGCGTCTCCGCCTCCTGAATCACCTTCCCCTTCCAGCGGTAGATCGAGCCGATGCGTGCCACGATGTTCACGCAGGCGACCAGGCGCCCTTCCACGAGGTGGTGGGCGATCTTGTTCGCCTGCTCCTCGTCCGCGGCGGTGGTGAGGACAACGATGACATCGTGCGGGGTGGTTCCGATCTCGGGCATGGGTAGCTCCTCGGTCCGCGAGATGATGATACCGCTCGGCGCGACGCCGATCCGGGCTGGGGAGCTGTCTCCGCCCTCGCCCGGTACTCCGTCACCCCGGCGAAGGCCGGGGTCGTGTGCCTGTGAGCGTGCATGGTCGGCGAGGTGCGAGTCCTCGCCAGGTAGGCGCTCTCCGGCCTGTAACCGAACGAAAGGGCGTCACCGCGAGGTGGGGTCCGAAACAACGGG
>Ga0137429_1000047_pt1 | contig 68986 bp, 48 predicted proteins | sample EasRivERMZT736_2_FD_102304 | JGI IMG/M metagenome (GOLD analysis project Ga0137429, IMG submission 102304) | Soil microbial communities from meander-bound floodplain in the East River, Colorado, USA - East River MetaG ERMZT736_2 | ecosystem: Environmental > Terrestrial > Soil > Floodplain ...
GGCCGACTCCACAGGGTTCGCCGTCGACACCCAATACGCCACCGACGTCCTCTCCGCGGCACACGAGGAGCTGGTGGCCCTCACCCCCTTCGCCGGCGGGCTCCTCCCTGCCTCGATCGACCTCGCGGGCCTGTCCGACGGGCCGGCCCGCGTGTGCGTGACGGCTCCCGGGACAACGGCTCGGGACTGTGTGGCGTTCACCAAGGCGGGAGAGCTCGACCTGGCGATCAACGGTGCCGGGTGCCGTCCTCCCGCCGCCGTGGCGGAGGCCGCGGCGGTGGTCGAGTGCACCTCACCGGCCGGTGCGAGCGTCCTGCTCGACGGCTCGGGCTCCACCGACCCCAGCTCCACTCCCGGCACGAACGACGGCATCGTGCGGTTCGAGTGGGTCGAGGACCTGGGCCTGCCCGACGAGACGTTGCTCGACACCGGGGAGACCGTCTCCGTGGTGCTCCCGCTCGGCGCTCATGCGATCACGCTGCGCGTGACCGATGCGCTCGGCCAGACTGCGGTCGACACATTGCTCGTGACCGTCCAGGACACGACGGCTCCCGACCTCGCGGTGGTTCTGTCGCCCGGCATCCTCTGGCCGCCGAACCATCGCATGATCGAGATGACGGCGTCCCTCGGCGCGACCGATCTCTGCGGCACGCCGGCGGTCGCCCTCGCGTCGGTCACCAGCAACGAACCGGACGACGCCGCCGGCGACGGGGATGGGGACACGACAGACGACATCCAGGGGACCCAGCTGGGCACGCCCGACGACCGCTTCCAGCTGCGCGCCGAGCGCCGCGACGACGGCACCGGCCGGTTCTACGCGGCGAGGTACGTCGCCACCGACTCCGCCGGGAACACCACGACGATCACCCGCTACGTACTGGTGCCCCATGACCGGGGTGGAAAGGTCGATCCGATCGAACTCTCGGTCGCCGACTCGCCCGCGGGGACGATTGTCTCCTGGGATCCGGTGCCGAACGCCCGCTTCTACAACGTGATCCGCGGGCGGGTCGCCGACATCGTCCACGCCGGCTCGTTCATCAATCTGGGACCCGTCGACTGCATCGAGCCGGCGTCCCTGGACACGACCACGGCAGGGAGCGCGGACCCCGTGCACCCCGACTCGGGTCAGGTCTTCTTCTATCTGGTCGAGTACGACGACGGCGCCGCCAGCAGCTACGGCTCGGAGAGCAGCGGCGTCCCCGCAGTGCCGGCGTCGGGCGCCTGCGGATCGTGAGCGGCTAGCAACGCGTCCGTCTACGGGAGCTGGAACTTCGCCTTCCCGGTCCCGATCGCGGAGCCATCGCGGCGGCGAGCGGCCACCGTCCAGACGTAGGACTTCCCTCCCTGCACCTGCGCCCGTTCCTCACTGGTGAGGCGCAGCAGCGGCTCCTTCACCTGATGCTCGAAGAGCGGGGAGGGAGCGCCCTCCACGAACAGCTTGAAGACGTAGTCGTAGCGTCCGGCTATCGACTCCCAGCGGAATCCGGCCGGTGCCTCGTTCAGCTTCCCCTGCCGCGGCTCGAGGGTCTGGATCACGAGGCCCCCCGCGACCACCGGCGCCTCCTTCTCCTGCCCGGGGAAGAACAAGAACGCGGCGACCATCGCGATGAGCGCGAGAGCCCCGATGGCCCACTTGATCCACTTTCCACCCGCGGTGTCCCCCTCGAGGTCGTGGAACTCCTGCTCCATGTGCTCGAGCGCCGCGTCGGGATGCAAATCTCCTGGCTTGTGCTCCTGATCCGCCATTACCGCCTCCTCGCCGGGGCCAGTCTCGACACCCCCGGACGCCTTCCCTATTATGCCCCCTTCGCCGGGTACGGGGGTGCGGCGCCGGCAACCCTGCCGAGAGGGCAGGCGCGGGAGGGGGGATGCGGGCGTTCGTCCGGGGGGATCTGGACGGGTTCTTCGGGCTCGCGCTCGACAACCTCGTGCAGTTGCTTCTCATCGACTCGCTCTGCCGCCACGTCCTCGGCTTTCCCGACTCCCTCCTCTACGGCCGCGTCTTCCCCGGTGCCGCGATGTCGCTCCTGGTCGGAAACCTGTTCTACGCCTGGCAGGCGCGGCGGCTCGCGGCAGCGACCGGTCGCTCCGACGTCTGCGCGCTGCCGTACGGGATCAACACCGTCTCGCTCATCGCCTTCGTCTTCCTGGTGATGCTGCCGGCGAAGCTCGCCGCCGAGGCGGCGGGGGATCCCGACCCGGCGCGGGCCGCGTGGCGACTCGGGCTGGTCGCCTGCCTCGGCACGGGAATGATCGAGCTGGGTGGCGCGCTCGTCGCCGGGCGGATCCGCCGAGCGACGCCGCGCGCGGCGCTCCTGTCAACGCTTGCCGGGATTGCGCTCGGCTTCATCTCTCTCGGGTTTCTGTTCCGCGCCTACGCGCGCCCGCTCGTGGGTCTCACCACCCTCGGCGTGATCCTGCTCACCTACTTCGGCCGCGTCGTCTTCCGCGGCGGGCTGCCGGGCGGGATGATCGCGGTCGGCCTCGGTACCGCGCTCGCCTGGGCCACCGGACTGGCTCCCACCGGTCCGGACCCGGGGGGGTTCGCGCTCCACCTCCCGGTGCCGGTCCTCGGGGATCTCCTGGCGGGCCTGCGCGGCAGCGAATGGCTCGCCTACGTCTCGGTGATTCTCCCCATGGGTATCTTCACGGTCGTGGGATCGCTGCAGAACATCGAGTCGGCGGAGGCGGCGGGAGACGCCTACCCCACCGGCCCCTCGCTGGCGATGAACGGCGCCGGCACGGTGGTGGCGGCAACCTTCGGCTCCTGCTTCCCCACCACCCTCTACATCGGCCATCCCGGCTGGAAGGCGCTCGGCGCGCGCGCCGGCTACTCCGTCCTGAGTGGTGTCTTCATGACCGCGGTGGCGCTCACCGGCACGCTCGCCGCCATCGCCTGGGCGATTCCGATCGACGCGGGCATGGCGATCGTCCTCTGGATCGGCATCGTCATCTCGGCGCAGGCCTTCCAGGCCACGCCGCGCCACCACGCCCCGGCCGTCGTCGTGGGCCTTCTCCCCGGCATCGCCGCCTGGGGGACGCTGATGGCGAAGAACGGGCTGCGCGCCGCGGGGCTTGGCGCCCCCGGCGGGCCGAGTTTCTCGCCGGAGCTGATCCCGGCGTTTCTCGCCGGCGACACCTGGATCCACGGCGCCTTCGCGCTCGAGCAGGGGTTCATCTTCTCGTCGATGGTGCTGGCGGCGGCGACGGTCGCCGTGATCGAGCGCCGCTTCACCCTCGCCGCGTCCTGGTGCGGCGCCGCGGCGCTGCTCTGCGTCGCGGGGCTGATGCACGCCTATCGCTTCACCCCCGGCGACACGGCGCTCGATCTCGTCCCGGCCTGGCCGTGGGCGGCCGGGTACGCCCTGATGGGGTTGATCTTCCTCGCCGCGCCTTGGCTCACCCGACCCGCAGGGGCGGGGCACGCGGAAACGCCGGACGCGGATGCTTGAACTCCTGGTGGCGGGGCTGGGCGTCACCCTGTCGCTCGCCTGGCTGGGGCTCCTCGCCCGCGCGCTCCGGCACCGGCGTGACCCGCACCGCCTCGCGGATCTCCCCGCCGGCGACCCTCCGTTCGCGCGCACCGGGGAGGCGGAGCCCGTCGGGGCGGCGCCGGCCTGGCCGTCGCTCGCGGTCGTGATCGCCGCGCGCAACGAGGCGGACGAGATCGAGGCGGCGATGGAGTCGCTCCTGGCCCAGGACTATCCAGGGCTGCGCGTCGTCGCGGTGAACGACCGCTCGACCGACGCCACCGGCGCGATCCTCGATCGGCTCGCGGCGCGTGACGCGCGGCTGCGGGTCGTTCACATCGGACAGTTGCCCGCGGGCTGGCTCGGCAAGACACACGCCCTGCAGGTCGGGAGCCGCGCGGCGCAGTCGCAGTGGATCGCCTTCACGGACGGCGACGTCGTCTTCGCCCCCGGAACGCTGCGGCGGGCGGTGCGACACGCGGTCGAGGAGCGGGTTGACCACGTCACGGTCGGCCCCGATGTGCGGCCCGAGACGTTTGGCGAGCGGCTGTTCCTCGCCTTCCCCACCCTCCTGTTCCTCGTGATGATCTACACCCCCCTCGGCAGGGTCGACGACCCGGGGAGCCGGTCGTTCGCGGGGGCCGGCGCCTTCAACCTGGTGCGCCGGCGGGCGCTCGAGGCAATCGGCGGGTTCGACCGGATCGCGCTGTCGGTCGAGGACGACCTCCGGCTCGGACAGGCGCTGAAGTACTCCGGCTCCCGCAGCCTGGTGCTGAGCGGGCTGGGGGCGATCATGCTGCGCTGGCACCGGGGCTTGCCACGGATGCTGCGCGCGCTCGACAAGAACTTCTTCAGCGCCGTCGACTATCGCCCCGGCAGGGCCGTCCTGGCGCTGCTCGTGATGCTGGTCATCGCCGGCGCCGCGCACGCGGGCCTGCTGGCGGGCCCGGCATGGACACGCGGCATCTGCGCGGCAGGCGTCGCCGCGATCGCCGGCCTGTTCCTGCTTGCGGGACCGCACCGCCGGGTCGCACCCGGGTTCGCACTCCTCCTTCCGGTCAGCGGTCTGCTCCTCGGCTGGACGCTCCTGCGCTCCGTCGTCCAGACCTATCGCTGGGGCGGCGTGCGCTGGCGCGACCGCCTGTACCCGCTGCCCGAGCTGCGGGCCCACGTGCGCGAGCGGAACCGCTGGCTCCGCGAGAGCTGGAAGCGGAACCGAACCGCGGCGCGCGGACGGCGGGTCTGATTTGGCGCCGAGCGGGAGCGAGAGGCGGCCGGAGCGCCTCGACTCGTCACGCCCCGTGGCCGATCGGGCGATCCTTTTGGCCGCGGCCTTCCTGCGGGCGCTCGCCACCGGGATGATCGGGGTGCTGCTGGCGCTGTACCTGGCGGCGCTCGGGTTCCCGGCCGCGGAGATCGGCTTCGTGGTCGGAGCCGGACTTGCCGGCGCGGCGCTCGGTGCGGCGATCGTCACCGTGGCCGGCGATCGGCTCGGGCGGCGACGCGTGCTCGTCGCGCTCGCCCTGCTGGGCGCCGGGGGCGGCCTCGCCGCCGCGCTCGCCTCGACTCCCGCCGCGATGATCGCCGCCGCGGTCCTCGGGATGATCAACGGGATGGGGCGCGATCGGGGGGGCGCGCTGATCCTGGAGCAGGCGATCCTCCCGGCCACCGTGACGGACGACCGCCGCACCGTGCTCTTCGCCTGGTACCACGTCGTGCAGGACGTGGGGCACGCGCTCGGCGGGCTGCTCGCGGCGCTGCCGGCGATCCTCGAGCGCGCGGGCGCGGCGGGCGAGATGTCGTTTCGCGGCTCGGTCGCCATCTACGCGGGGCTGCTGCTGCTGCCCGCCGCGCTCTACCCGTTTTTGTCACGCGCCGCCGAAGCCCCTTCGCACCAGGAGCGCGCGCCGCTGACGCCCGCCACGCGCCGCGTGCTCTGGCGGATCTCGGCGCTCTTCGGGCTCGACAGCCTGGCGGGCGGCTTCCTCACCACCGCGCTGCTCGCGTTCTTCTTCCACCAGCGTTTCGGCGCCGCCCCGGCGACGATCGGCCTGCTCTTCTTCGGTTCGCGCGCGCTCAACGCGGCCTCCCACCTCGGCGCGGCATGGCTGGCCAGGCGGATCGGACTCGTGAACACGATGGTGTTCACTCACATCCCTTCGAGCCTGCTGCTGGCCACCGTGCCGTTCGCGCCCAGCTTCGACGTGGCGGCAGTCCTGTTCCTGCTGCGCGAAGGGCTCGTCGAGATGGACGTGCCGACGCGCCAGTCGTACCTGATGGCGATCGTGGCGCGCGAGGAGCGCACGCGCGTCTCGGGGGTGACGCAGCTCGTGCGGCTCGGGGCGTGGGCGGTAGCGCCGCTCCTCGCCGGATCCCTGCTGGGAGGAACGCTCTCCGCGGCGCCGCTGTGGATCGGCGCCGGGATGAAGATCGCCTACGATCTCCTCCTGTATCGAGCCTTTCGCGGGCTGCGTCCGCCCGAGGAGCGCCGCGCGTGAGACGTTACCGGCTGGCCTGCCTCGACATTGACGGGACGCTTACCGACGGCGTCGGCGGTCCGGCACTCGCCGGCGCGGTCGACGCGGTGCGCGACCTGCGCACGCTGGCGGAGGTGCGGCTGGTGACGAACACGACGAGCCGCTCGCAGCGGGCGCTGGCGGCGTGGCTGGTCGATCTCGGGCTCATCACCGAGCCTGGCCACCTGGTACTGCCCGCCAGGCTCGCTCATCGACTCCTCCCGTCTCGCGGTCACGACTCCGGGGTCCTCCTCGTGGACGACAGCGCTCGCGAGGACTTCGCCTGGTTCCGGGAGGATCCCGATGGCGCCGCGGTCCTGGTTGCGTCGGAGGCGCACGGGTTGAGGATCCTGGATCTCCAACCCGCGTTCCGCGCCCTGCTCCGCGGCGCGGTGCTCTACACCCTGCAGGCGAACCGCTACTACCGCAAGGATGGGGCGCTGGTGACCGACCTCGGGCCGCTTGCCGCCTTCCTCGGCTACGCCGGGGGAAGGGAGCCGGTGAACCTCGGCAAGCCGTCGCGACTCCTGTTCGAAGCGCTCGCGGCGGAGGTCGGCGCGCGGCTGGACGAGGTCCTCATGGCAGGAGACGACGCCGAGTTCGATGCCTGCGGAGCGGTCCGCCTCGGAATGGCCGGCGTGCTGGTGCGCACCGGGAAGTATCGCGACGGCGATGAGGCTCGCGTCTCCCCTGCGCCGACCGCGGTGCTGCCATCGATCGCGGATCTCGCCGCCTGGCTCCGCGGCGGCGATCGCGTTCCGGCGAGGCGACGCCCAGGGCGCGGGTGATACGATCCCGCTCGCTGCGGCCGGCCGTGCGCCACGCGCCTCCGCGCCCCGGCACGGAGGCCCCATGTTCCCCTACATCATCGGCATCGCACTCCTCGCTCTTGCGGCGCGCCCCGCGACCGCCGGCGACGGTCCGCAGGAGGTCGTCGTCGTCAACTTCCCCGAGACCCAGGCGGTCACCGGGAAGGTCCGGGTCGAAGGCAGGCTCGAGGCCGCGCGCTTCGTGTCGTTCGAGTCGGTGACCGTCCCGCCGAGCTCGCCGGACAATCCGGCCCGGATGATCTCGCTCGGAGTGATCGACGCGACCGGGTTCAGGGCGCTCGTCGCGAGCGTCACCGGTTCCTTTGCCGCTCGCCCCGAGGCGGCGAAGACGCTCGGGCTGCTGCTGATCCCGGACGAGGAACCGTTCCTGCAGGCGCTGCTCGACAAGGGGAAGGCGCTGCTCAGCCAGCGCGTCGACGCCCGTCTGGCGGCGGAGAGCGCCCCGTTCTTCTCCGCGTCGGCGGAGCCGTTCGACCTCGCCTTTCCGCGTTACCGGGCGTTCCTGTTCAACACCTGGGACCGCTCGGTCGAGGCGAGCGTCTACCTGTACCTGACGGACTGAGCGGCGAGGGGGGCGCATGAACCACTGGCTGCTCAAGTCCGAGCCCTCCGCTTACTCGTGGGAGCGGCTGGTCAAGGAGAGGCGGGCGCGCTGGGACGGGATCCGCAATTTCCAGGCGCGCAACAACCTGCAGGCGATGGCGAAAGGGGACCTTTGCCTCTTCTACCACTCGGGCAAGAGTCCCGCGGTGGTCGGGATCGCGAAGGTCATGGGCGCGCCGTACCCCGACCCCGGCAGCGACGACCCGCGCTGGGTCGCCGTCGATCTCGCCCCGCAGCGGGCGCTGAGAGTCCCGGTGACGATTGCGGCGCTCAAGGGGGACGCGCGCACGCAGGGGATGGCGCTGCTCCGCCAGGGAAGGCTCTCGGTCTCGCCGGTGACCGCGGCGGAGTTCGCGGCGGTCGTGGAGCTGGGAAGCTAGCCGACGATTCCGGCCCGCAGCGAAAGCCACCACGGCCCTGTGGACCTCAACGTGCGCCGGAGCTGGTGGTGGTAGTGACCCTGGGTGGTGCTCCAGCCCCACTCCCCCCTGACATCTCCTGTGCAAACCGCCGCGCGGCGACGAGTTGCGATCCAGGATCGCTTGGCGTGCTGCTTGCAGGTTTCACCCCTTTGGAATCCCGGGCCGATCTCCCCCCCGCGTTCGCGCGGGGGGCTACGGTTCGGTGCGTGAAATGCCCCCGGGAGATCCCCCGGACCCTGCGGGTGGGGCCTCTCCTCAGTCGTGTGCCGCCCCAGCCGCCCGGCCATGGGCTCGCCCGTGGGGGTGTTGCGGCCGGCGACGAGCCCGCCCGGCTTCGTCGGCGCCGTCCCGGTCGCATCACGGGGCCCTCGCCATGCGCTGCGCCGCCCCGGTTCTCGCCTTCGCAACGCTGCCGGTCGCCACGCCGGCTGCGTTCCTCACAACCCTGAAATCGCAGGAAGCGCCGGGGAAACCCGATTCGCGAGAGGAGAAAGCCATGAGAACCCTACTTCGCGTCCTACTGAGTCTCGCTCTGCTCCTGCTCTGCACAAGCGCGGTCCGGGCGCAGAATGAGACCTGCTCCGGCTGCCATGCCCAGAAGGTGGCCGACATCGCGGCCTCGTCCCACGCCGGGCTGAACTGCGAGACCTGCCACGAGGGTGCGGCCCCGCACGCTGGCGATAACTCCCTGAAACCGACCGTGCACTTCGATCTCGAGCTGTGCGGGGGGTGTCACCTCGACCAGTACCGCACCTACATCCACAGCGACGACTGGAAAACCCGGTTCGGAGGCTCGCCGCCGCAGTGGAGCAAGCTGAACGACTTCGTCCATTACAACGACATCATCGACGGCTACGGGTTCACCCGCGAGTACAACGAGGAGCGCTCCCATGGCGTCATGCTCAAGGACCACTTCGACGTCAGCCGCGGGAAGTACGACACCTGCATCCAGTGCAAATCGACAAAGGTGGCGTACTACTGGGACTCCGGGCAGGAGCGGGCGATCAAGAACGAGACGTTCGTCCGCGGGGGGCACATGGCGCAGGGGATCACGGTCCCGCAGGGGACCAGGGTCACGATGACCACGGACCGTCTGGCTCCCTACCCGTACACGCATGAGGCGCAGGTCCTGGTGACGCTCCCCGACGGGACCAAGTACTCCAGCTTCGACTCCCCCGGGGCTACCAGGAGCGTCCCGTGGACCTGGTCGGCGGTCTATGCCCTGACGGTGAACGAGCTCTCCGTCGATTCTCCGACGCGGCAATCGGGGAACGGCTGCAACCACTGCCACGCTCCGCACAAGGTGAAGCGCGATGCCGCGACCGGCGAGCTGGTCGGCTTCCGCATCATCCGCAAATCGCTGATGGATGCCGTCGCCCGGCGGGGGATCAACCCCTACGACCCGGGGAGCCCCACGACGTTCAACGGTGACGCGCCCCTGACCCTGGACGAGAGCATCGCCCTGTGCGCCCAGTGCCACGTCGAGTATGTCTGCGGCAACAGCCCGATCGATGCGATCGACCGCGACTACTTCCCCTGGGCGAAGGTCGCCGACCTGGAGGGGATCTACCACTCCGACTTCCCCGGCTACGGCGCGTATGGCGACAGGAAGTACGTCCAGGACTGGAGCCACGGGACAGGGCCGCTGAGCAGCGGCTTCTCTCCCGGGAACGGCGTCCCCTACAACACGCCCTACCCCATCGGCGAGGAGCTGGTGAAGAGCCAGCATCCCGAGGCGGAGACCTACTGGGGCAGCCGCCACTACGGCAACGGCGCCACCTGCTCGACCTGCCACATGCCGCGCCTGACCCGCGTCGGGGGCGGGACGCAGTTCACCAGCCACTGGATGGCCTCGCCTACGAAGTACATGACGCCGGAGCCGATGGCCGCCTTCGCGGCCGAGTTCGGTGTCACCCGGACCAATGAGGGGATCATCCCGCCCTGCGGCGCCTGCCACAGTGGGAGGCTCTCGAACATGAAGGTGAAGGCGGAGCGCATCCAGGACAGCACCTACGCCGACGCGCTCGGCGTCGAGGGGGCGCTGGTGTCGAGCCTGGCGGGTATCAAGGCCGCCAAGGACGCCGCCGCGATGCGTCAGCCGGTGGATCCCGTGCTCCTGGAGGCCGCAGTGGAGGATCACCGAGCCGCCCACGTGCGCTGGGAGAATCTGGTCGTCTCCGAGAACAGCATGGGGTTCCACAATCCGTCCGAGGTGGGGGCAGAGCTAACCGCGGCCATGCAGTTCGCTCAATCCTCTGCGCAGAAGGCCGGGAACGCGCTGCCCGCGTCGCGCTTTCCGGTCCCGATCCCGCCGAGCCTGGGCGTCACGACGTCGGGCGGTCCTCCGGAGGAGCTGGTGATCAGCTACGACATCTCGGCTTGCAACGCCGCGGACCACATGCTGCTCATGGGCCACCTCGGGGACTATCAGACGGCGACCTCCGCCGTCTGCTCGATCGGCAGCACGGGGTCGTACACCCTGGCGCCGTTTCCCGGCAGCGCCTGGTTCCTGATCGCCGGCGTGGAGGGAGCGGCATATTCGAGCCTCGGCGAGGCGTCGGCGGGAGAGCGCGTCGTCAACGGCGTCCCGGCTGTCTGCCCGGCGAACGGATCGCAGAACCCGACCGCGATCTGCCCGTAGTGGCGAGGTTCGGGGAGGCCAAGAACTCCGGGAGTCGCGATCAACGCCATTCCCGGGGGCAGATCGTGACCTTACACTCGACGGGCTGCAGGTCGATGCCCCGCCCATCCGTGTGGGAGGTGTGAAGTCACGATCCGCCCCCCTCTCCGCGCGGGGCGGGGTCCAGCCGCGGTCACGATCCGGGCCGCGCCTCGCCTGTCCCGGCGGCAGGGGCGTGCCGCGTGAGCGGCCAGAGTAGCTGCCCGGCCAGACTCTGAGGCATCTCCTGTATCCCGGGGTAACCCAGCCGCTCGGGGCTCCGATTGCGCGGCCAGAACGCAGTGCCGAAAAGAGAGTCCCAGGCGCTGAAGACGATCCCGAAGTTCTTCGCGGCGCCCCCCTCGCTCGATTGATCGTGGTGCCAAAGATGCATGCGAGGGTTGTTCAGCACCCGGCCGAGTGGGCCGAGCCCCACGTCAACGTTCGCGTGGTTGAAGTCGCCCCAGGCGGTTGTGACGACCGCGACCAGGAATGCCGCCTCGGGAGAGGCGCTGAGCCAGGCCAGGGGAAGCCACTGCAGCGTCTTGTAGACCACGATCTCGACCCAATGGAAGCGCCAGTTGCCGAGCCAGTCCATCGTGGTGATCGAGTGATGCACCTTGTGGAAGGTCCAGAGCCACGGCACGCGATGGAGGAGGTTGTGGATGCACCACTGCAGGAAGTCGCTGAGCAGGAGAAAGGCGAGGAACTGCGCTGCGAGCGGCCACCGCGGCACCGGCGAACCATCCAACCGGAGGCCGGCGGACTGGAGCGCCTGGGTTGCCGCGAGCGCCGCCGCGCCTGACAGCGACGCCGTCCACGCCGAGAAGAGGTGGCCGTTCACTGCCAGGAACCCCAGATCGCGGAGCAGGCCCAGGCGGCGCGCGCGCTGCTCCCAGCGCCACGGAAACAGCCGCTCGAGCAGGACGAACGCGGCCGAGATGCCCAGCAGCCAGGGGAGGTAGGTCATCCGGAACCCGCGCCGATCAGCACGACGCCTCGCCTTCACCCGCGATGATGGGACTTCGCCGCCTTAGGCTCCCGCCATGCCTAAATTGACGAGATCGATCCGATGCATCCTAGCATTGCATCCGGAGCCATCGTGATGACGCCGTGCTTGATCCGCGACACGCGAGGTCCCTGATGCTGCCGCGCTGACCTCGCCCGGTTCCCCAAGTAGGCCGCGGCGCTGAAAGTCCCGGTGACGATCGCGGCGCTCAAGGACCACGAGCGCAGGCGCGGAATGGCGCTGCTCCGGCAGGGACGCCTCTCCGTCTCCCCGGTCACCGCGGTGGAGTTCGCGGCGGTCGTGGAGCTGGGGGCGTAGCGGCGGACCGCGACGACCTCGCCGGCCGGGGTCACTCCGAGCGCAGGCAGATCAGCGGGTCGACCCGGGTCGCCCGGCGCGCCGCGAGTGCCGCGGCGATCAGGGTGACGGTCGCGAGCAACAGCGCGATCCCCCCGAACGTCAGCGGGTCGAACGGACCGACGCCGAAGAAGAGGCTGCGGAACGAGCCGACGAGCGCGGAGGCGCCGAGCAGGCCGGCGACCAGGCCCACGAGCGAGACCACCACCGCCCCTCGCACCGCCAGCCCCAGTACGTTCCGGGGTGAGGCTCCCAGCGCCGCGCGGATGCCGAACTCCCGGGTGCGCAGGTCGGTGGCGTAGCTCGTCACGCCGTACAGCCCCGCGGCCGCCAGGATCAGCGCGATCCCGGCGAAGGTGCCGAGCAGGACGGCGAGCAGCCGCTCCTGTGCCAGCGCCACGCCGAGCCGCTCGGTCAACGTCTGGATACCGAAGAGCGGCAGGTCCTTGTCGAGCCGCTGCGCGGCGGCGACGACGGAGGAGATGACCGCCCGCGGATCCCCGTCGGCGTGGACTAGCAGCGTCATGGTCGGCAGGTAGAACTGCGCCAGCGGCACGAAGACGGCGGGAAGCGGTTCCTCGCGGAGACCGCGGAGCTTCGTGTCCCGGACGAGACCGACGACGACCCCCCCGTTCTCACCGAGGTTCATGATGCGCCGGCCGACCGCCTCCTGTCCCTGCCAGTAGGCACGCGCGAACGCCTCGTTCACGATCACGACCGGGGCGGCGCTCTCGGTGTCGGCGGCGGAGAAGTCGCGCCCGCGCAGGACTGGAATCCCGAGCGCGGCGAAGTAGCCGGGCGTCACGATGTTCAGCGGCACGACCGGCTCGGTCTCGGGGGTCGTCGGATACCCCTCCGGCTGCACGCTGGTGCCCATCCCCTCGGTCTGCACCGGCACGCTCGACGCGAGCGCGGCGGCGCGCACCCGCGGCAGGGAACGCGCTTCCTCGAGCAGGCGATCGTAGAACGGGGCCCAGCGCTCCCTGTCGTACCCCTGGAGACCCAGGGCGACCGAGGCGACCAGGCGCCCATCGGTCGAGAAGCCTGGATCGACCGAGCTGGCCTGCTGCAGCGTGCGGAGCAACAACCCCGCGCCGACGAGCAGCATCGCGGCCAGCGCCACCTGCACCAGCACGAGGCCGTCGCGCAGCGAGATTCGCCAGCGGCGCAGCAGCGGCGCCGCGGGCTCGCTCTTGAGCCCGGGCAGCAGCGCCGAGCGCGCCGCGTGCAGCGCCGGGACCAGTCCGAACGTCACCCCCGCGAGGGCGCTCACGACGAGAGTGAACAGCAGGACGCGCCCCTGGCCGAGGCCGGCAACGGCCTCCAGCGGGACCGGGAACCCCTTCGGCGCGAGCGCGCGCACGAGGTCGAGGGTCCAGGAGGCGAGGGCGAGCCCGCCCGCCGAGGCGAGCGCCGCGAGCAGCACGCTCTCGACCAGGAGTTGGCGCACGATGCAACCGGGCGTGGCACCGAGCGCCCGCCGGATGGCGATCTCGCGGCCGCGGCGCTCGGCCCGCACCAGCAGCAATCCCGCCGCGTCGGCGCAGGCGAGGAGCAGCACGAGTGCGACGACGCCGAGCAGCAGGCGCGACACCAGTCGGGCGCGGTCGGCCGCCTCCACGCCGAACCCCAGCGCCACCGCGGCGGCGGGGACGACGCGGACTCCCGTTATCTTCGGTCCGTCCTGGGGAGCGGCGGCGAACCGCGCCGCGAGCGTGTCGACCTCGGCTCGTGCCGTCTCGATCGACACTTCAGGCCGCAGGCGCCCCACCACGTTCATCCAGGTGAACCCCCGCCGCTCCAGCGGCTTGAGGTCGATCCAGTTCGGCATGGCGGCGGCCGCCATCGAGGCCGGGACCCACAGCCCCGGGAACGACTCCAGGCTGCAGCCGAAGAAGCCGCGCGGGGCGACCCCGACGATGGTGAACGGATGGCCGTTGATCCGGACGGTCTGCCCGATCGCCTTCGGATCGGAGCCGAAGCTCCCACTCCAGAGCTCGTGGCTGAGCACGACCACCGCGTCGGAGCCCGGCGCCCGGTCGTCGGAGACGGCGAGCAGCCGCCCGGCCTCGGGCTGCACGCCGAGCGCCTCGAAGAAGTTGCCGGTCACAACCGACCCGGTCACGCGCTCCGGCGGGTGACCGTCGCGCGACAGGTGCATCGCCGTCCCGTCCCCGTACGCCGCGAGGCCCGAGAACGCCTGCGTTTGATCGCGATAGTCGAGATACCCCGGGTACGACCAGCCCGAGAAGTGCTCGTGCACCGTGAACAGCCGTACGAGGCGATCCGGGTCGGCGACCGGAAGCGGCCGGAACAGCACCGCATCGACCAGGCTGAAGATCGCGGTGTTCGCGCCGATGCCAAGCGCGAGTGTCAGCAGCACGAGCCCGGTGAGACCGGGAGACTTCAGCAGCATGCGCAGGCTGAAACGAACGTCGCGGAGTAGCGTGCCCATGGATCTCTCCCTCCAGTTGCGAACCGATCAGGCAAGTTTCGAGCCAGGCCGGAGCGCACGGGCGCGGGCACGGCTGGATCCCCACCTAACGTCACCCCGGCGAAGCCGGGGTCCAAGACAGCGATGGATGCGATCGCCGCTCTGGATTCCGGCTTGTCGCCGGAATGACGGAGGAGGTTGGTGGTCTTGACTCGACTCCAGCGTCGGCGGAACGGCGGAGCATGGAGCCACCTCCGTCGCCCCCCCCGTCCGTTACCTGTCCGCAAATGGGACGCCAATTCCCGCGGGCGGACGGCGGCGGGCCCAGCCGACCGCCCCGGAACCACCCCAACCGCCGTCTGCGTTGCGGCTTGCGGCGAGAGGGGGGATGGCACGGCGCTTGTTCTACAACCGATCTCTGGAAAGGAACCGTGATGGACATTCCGCGCAACATCGACCCTCGTCGCCGCCTCCTTCGCCGGGCCGCCATCGGCCTGGGGTTGCTCGTCGCGGTCGTGGGAGTCACGGTCGGGCTCTCGCGCCTGGAGCCCGCGGCACCCATCGTCGATCGCAGCACCGTCTGGATCGACACGGTGAAGCGGGGCTCGTTCGTCCGCCAGGTGCGCGGGGCCGGGACGCTGGTCCCGGAGGAGATCCGCTGGATCCCCGCCCGCACCCAGGGGCGCGTCGAGCGCATCCTGGCTCTGCCGGGATCGGCGGTCCAGGCCGACACCCTGCTGCTCGAGTTGAGCAACCCTGAGCTGGAGCTAGCGGTCCAGGAAGCCGAATCGGAACTCGAGGAGGCCGAGGCCGCGACCTCGAGCCTCCGCGTGCAGCTCCAGAGCCAGGTGCTCACCCAGGAGGCGGCCACCGCCTCCGCGGAGGCGGAAGCACACCAGGCGCGCTTGCAGGTCGAGGCGAACCGCGAGCTGGCGAGGAACGGGCTCGTCCCCGATCTGACGCTCAAGCTCTCCGAGGTGCGCGCCGCGGAGCTCGACAAGCGCGCCGCGATCGAGCAGCGCCGTCTCGATATCGGCGCCGAGGCGGTGCAGGCGCAGGTCCATGAGCAGGCGGCCCAGGTGCGCCGGCTGCGAGCGGCGCGGGATCTCCGCCGCAGCCAGGTCGCATCGCTGCAGGTGCGGGCCGGCGTCGAGGGGGTGCTCCAGCAGGTCCCCGTGGAAGTGGGCCAGCAGGTCGCGCCGGGCGCGAACCTGGCGCGCGTCGCCGAGCCGGGACGGCTGAAGGCAGAGGTGCGCATTCCCGAGACGCAGGCGCGCGACGTCGAGATTGGCCTGCCCGCCTCGATCGACACGCGCAACGGCTTGGTCCCCGGCCATGTGACCCGCATCGACCCTGCGGCGGAGAACGGCACGGTGACCGTGGACGTCGCCCTCGACGGGCCGCTCCCCAAGGGGGCTCGGCCGGACCTGAGCGTGGACGGCACGATCGAGCTGCAGCGACTGGAGAACGTCCTGCACGTCGGGCGCCCGGCGCTGGGCCAGGAACAGAGCACTGTCGGGCTGTTCCGGCTGGAGCCGGACGGCGTGCATGCCTCCCGCCTCCCGGTGAAGCTCGGGCGCAGCTCGGTCAACGCCATCGAGCTCGTGGACGGACTCAAGGAGGGGGACCAGGTGGTCCTCTCGGACATGTCGGCATGGGACGCGTACGACCGCGTCCGCCTCGACTGAAGTGCAGATGCGTCTGCTTGCCCCGGTCTTCCGTTAGGTAATGGCGTAGGTGTCCCCGGATCTCGGAGGTATCACGTGATGAGCTCGTCGCCTCAGTCCCTGATTCATCTCGATGGCGTGTCGAAGGTCTTCTTCACCGACGAGGTGGAGACCCACGCACTCGCGGGCGTCCACCTGGAGATTCAGTCGGGCGAGTACGTGTCGATCGCCGGACCGTCCGGCTGCGGCAAGTCCACGCTCCTCTCGCTGCTGGGACTGCTCGACTCCCCCACCCACGGGAGCTACGTCCTCAACGGCAAGACCGTGCACGACCTGACGCTCGCCGAGCGGGCTCGCATCCGCAACCGCGAGGTCGGGTTCATCTTCCAGAGCTTCAACCTGATTGGCGACCTGACCGTGTTCGAGAACGTGGAGCTGCCGCTCACCTACCGCGGCATGCCGGGCGCCGAGCGCGCCGCCTGTGTGAGCGAGGCGCTGGAGCGGGTCGGCATGGCGCACCGCTCCCGGCACCTGCCGTCGCAGCTCTCCGGCGGGCAGCAGCAGCGGGTCGCGGTGGCTCGGGCGCTGGTCGGCAAGCCGTCGATCCTGCTGGCGGACGAGCCGACCGGCAACCTCGACTCCCGGAACGGCGACGCGGTGATGGAGCTGTTGCGCGACCTGCACCGCGCCGGGGCGACGATCTGCATGGTCACCCACGACTCGCGCTTCGCGCGCCACGCCGACCGCACCGTGCACCTGTTCGACGGCCGCGTGGTCGAGGAGACGGTGGAGGCTGGATGATCGTCGCGATCCTTCAGGACGCGCGGTATGGCGTGCGGCGCCTGGCGCGCCAACCGGGGTTCGCCCTGGTCGCGGTCCTGTCGCTCGCGCTTGGGATCGGCGCGAACACGGCCATCTTCAGCGTCGTGCGAGGGGTGCTCCTCCGACCCCTCCCGTACCACGATCCGGGCAGGCTGGTGCGCCTGTGGGAGACCAACCCCGCGCGCGGCTACTCGCACAACCCCGTCTCGGTACCGAACTTCCTCGACTGGCGCGAGCACGCCGCCGGCTTCGCAGGCGTGGAGGCGTTCCGTCCCCCCTTCCCGCTGGCGATGACCGGAGGCGCGGAGCCCGAGCGGATCGTCGTCGCCACGGTCACCCCTGGGCTCTTTCCGCTCCTCGGAGTCGCTCCCGCCGCCGGCCGAGGTTTCGACGCTCCGGACGGAGGCTCCGCCGGCCCGGACGCGGTCGTCCTCGCCGACCTGCTCTGGCAGCGGCGCTTCGGTGGGGATCCGGGGATCATCGGCAAGATCGTGCGGCTGGAGGGGGAGCCGTGCGTCGTCGCGGGGGTCATGCCACCGGGATTCTCGTTTCCAGCGACGGGAGTGGAAGCGTGGACGCTCCTGCAGTTCGGCGAGCGCTCCCGGCTCGACCGGAAATCACACTCCCTCCACCTCGTGGGCAGGCTGCGCGACGGGGTCGAGCTGCGCGCGGCGCAGGCGGAGATGGATCTCCTCGCGAGCCAGGCGGCGCGCGAGCACCCGGAGTTCCAGGCGGGCTGGGGAGCCTCGGTGCTGCCGCTCCACGAGGATATCGTGGGGAGCTCGCGCCCCGCGTTGCTGACCCTGCTCGCGGCGGTCGCGGTCGTCCTCCTCATCGCCTGTTGCAACGTCGCGAACCTGCTGCTCGCGGACGGCACGCGGCGCGCGCGGGAGATTGCGCTGCGCGCGGCCGTCGGAGCCGGGCGCGGGAGGATCGTCCGGCAGCTCCTGACCGAGAGCCTGCTCGTGGCGGGCCTCGGCGGCGGCGCGGGGCTGCTGCTCGCGGCGTGGGGGGTCGACGCACTGAAGGCGCTCGCCCCCCCCGGCATTCCCCGGCTCGACGAGATCCGGATCGACGGAGGGACCTTCGCCTTCGCGACTCTCGTCACCGCCGTCGTCGGCGCGGCCGTCGGCCTGCTCCCCGGATGGCGTCTCTCCGGCGTGGATCCGTTGCGGGGGCTGAAGCAAGGAGGGCGTTCGGCCGAGCACGCTGCCGGAGGGCGCGTCGGGAACATCCTGGTGATGGCGGAGGTGGCGCTGTGCCTCGTCCTGACGATGGCCGCGGGGCTGCTGACGCGGAGCTTCGGGGAGATCCGGGGCGTCCCGCTGGGATTCGAGCCGCGCGGCCTGCTGACCGTACCGGTGTACCTGCCGCTCACCAGCTACGCCGATGTGACCCGGCAGAACCAGATGTTCGGCAGGTTGCAGGAGGAGGCCGCCGCGGTCCCCGGGGTCCGGTACGTCGCGCTCACCTCCGAGATGCCCCTCGGCGGCGCGCCGCAGACGCGCTCATTCTGGGTGGAGGGGCGTCCGGCGCCCACCGCGGCGGAGCGGACGGACTTCCCCTACCGGGTGATCTCCCCCGGCTATTTCCGCACGCTTGGCGTCCCGCTTCTCCAGGGGCGCGACCTCCGCGACGCGGACGGTGAGGGGGCGCCGCTGGTGCTCGTGGTGAACCGCGCGCTGGCGCGTCGCGTGTGGCCCGGCGAGAACGCCGTCGGCCGCCGGCTCAGCTTCCGCGGTGACGACGGGCCGTGGCACGAGGTGGTCGGCGTGGTGGGGGACGCCGCTGACTACGGCCTCGAGGCCGAGACGCGTCCTGCCTTCTTCGCACCGCAGGCGCAACGCACCTGGAGCTGGCTGAGCTGGGGAGTGCTGCTGGTCCGCGTCGACGGGGAGATAGCGCCTGTCGCCGGAGTGCTCCGCGCCCGGCTTCGCACCGTCGACCCGGACCTGCCGCTCCCCCCGCCGACGCCGATGACGGCCGTCGTGAGTCGTTCGCTGCATGGCCGCGGCTTCCAGGTGGCGCTCGTCGGCGGCTTCGCCGTGCTGGCGCTCGTGCTCGCGGCGATCGGAATCTACGGGGTCGTCTCCCACCTCGTGGGGGAGCGCGCCTGGGAGTTCGGCGTGCGCCTGGCGCTCGGCGCCCGCCCCGCGGACGTCCTGCGCCTCGTCCTGCGCCGCACCATGGCGGTGGTGGGCGCCGGCATTGCCTGCGGCGCCGCTGCCTGCCTGCTGCTCGCCCAGACCCTGAGACCGATGCTGTTCGGCGTCCGCCCGACCGACCCTGCCACGTTCGCGGCGGTGTCGCTGCTGGTTGCCGCCGTCGCCTTCGCGGCCTGCTGGATTCCCGCTCGCCGCGCCACTCGTTGCGATCCGGCGGCCACGCTGCGCGCCGGCTAGGAGGCCTCGATGATCGGGATCCTGCGAGACGTTCGTTACGGGTTGCGGCTGCTGGGCGCCAAGCCCGGGTTCGCCGCGGTGGCGCTGCTCACCCTCGCGCTCGGGATCGGGGCGAACACCGCCATCTTCAGCGTGGTGCGGGGCGTGCTGCTGATGCCGCTCCCCTACCCGGAGCCCGACCGGATCGTCACCGTCCATGGACAGCTCCTCAAGTACGGGCTGACCGACCTCTCCGCCTCGGAGCCGGAGCTCGCGGACTACCGCGCGCGCGCCACCTCGTTCGAGTCGCTCGCGGCCTACGACTCCGGCCGCTTCAATGTCGCCGGCGGGGAGGGCCCCGAGTTCGCGCCGGGCGCCCTGGTGAGCGCGGACCTCTTCGCCGTGCTCGGCGTCCAGCCGGCGCTCGGCCGGGCGTTCACCGCGGCCGAGGACGCACCGGGGGTCGCGCGAGTGGTCGTGCTGAGCGACGGGTTCTGGCGGCGCCGGTTCGCCGCCGACCGCGACGTCCTCGGGCAGACAATCGTGCTGAACAACCGCCCCGGCACCATCGTCGGCGTGATGCCGCCCGGCTTCGACTTCCCCTCCCCTGCGGTCGACCTCTGGGCGCCGCTGCAACTCGACCCCGCGAACCCGGACAATCGCGGCTCGCATTACCTGAGCCTCGTGGCGCGCCTGCGGCCCGGAACCACCCTCCCGCAGGCGTCGTCGGAGATGGCGACCCTGGCGAAGCGGATGGCGGACGAGAGCCCCGGCGGCTATCCGTACGCCGTCTCCGGCTGGGGGATCTGGTTGCGGCCGTTGCACGAGCAGATCGTCGGCGACGTCCGGCCGGCGCTGCTGGTCCTGTTCGGCGCCGTGGCGTGCGTGCTGCTCATCGCCTGCGCCAACGTCGCGAACCTGCTCCTCGCCCGCGCCGCCTCCCGGCAGCGTGAGATCGCCTTGCGGGCCGCGGTAGGCGCGGGTCGCGGCCGGATCGTCCGCCAGCTCCTGACCGAGGCGGTCGTCCTGGCGGCCGGCGGGGGCGCGCTGGGGCTGCTGCTCGCCTACTGGGGGACCGACGCTCTGCTGGCCATGGCGCCCGCCGCCATGCCGCGCCAGGGGGACATCCGCATCGACGGCGTGGCCCTCTGCTTCACCGGGGGACTGGCGCTCTTCACCGCCATGCTCTTCGGCGCGCTGCCGGCGATCCAACTCACGCGCGGCGACCTGCACGAGTCGCTCAAGGACGGCGCCCGCGCCAGCCTGGGCCGGCACGGTCGCCGCATCGGCAACGCGCTCGTCGTCTCCGAGGTGGCGCTGGCGCTCGTGCTGCTCGTCGCCGCCGGCCTGATGATCCGCAGCTTCTCCCAGCTCCTCGCGGTCGATCCCGGCTACGACCCCCGCGGCGTGCTGACGGGCCGCGTCTTCCTCCCCGGCGCGAGTTATCCCGAGGGACATCAGCAAGCCGGTTTCGCCGATCGCGTGCTCGGGCGCCTGCAGGCGCTGCCCGGCGTGACGGCGGCGGGGGTGGTGTCGCAGCTGCCGCTCGGCGGTCCCTACTCCTCCGGCACGATCGCGGTGGAGGACCACAAGGGGGATCCGCAGAACGAGGACGTCGAGACCGACCTCACGGGCGTCAGCGCCGACTACTTCGCGGCGATGGATATCCCGATCCTCCGGGGGCGCGCGTTCACGGCGCAGGACACGGCGAAGTCCGCGGGCGTGGTGATCGTGGACGAGGCGATGGCGCGCCGCTTCTGGCCGGCTCGCGACCCGCTGGGTCGGCGGGTGAAACTCGGCAGCCAGAGCTCCACTCTCCCCTGGCTGACCGTGGTGGGAGTGGCGCGCACCGTGAAGCAGTTTGGCCTCGATACCGACGGCCGCGAGCAGGTCTACTTCCCCTTCGCGCAGTTCCCGGCCCAGGAGCTGGCGCTGGTGCTGCGGACGCCGGGCGATCCCGGGGTGCTGGGGGATTCGCTGCGCGCCGCGGTGCTCGCGGTGGACCCCGCGCAGCCCGTCTTCAACCTCCGGCCGATGGAGGCGCTGGTCTCGGACTCGCTGGCCCGTTCGCGCTTCTCGATGGCGCTCCTCCTCACCTTCTCGGGGGTCGCCCTGGTCCTGGCCGCCGTCGGGATCTACGGCGTGATGGCCTGTGCCGTGAGCCAGCGCAGCCACGAGATCGGGGTGCGCATGGCGCTCGGGGCGCAGGCGGCGGAGATCTTCCGGCTGGTGCTACGGCAGAGCGCGCTCCTCGCGGCCGGCGGCGTGCTGCTGGGAATCCTCGGTGCGTTCGCGGCGACCCGCCTTCTCGACGCCTTGCTGTTCCGGGTCAGCGCCTTCGATCCGGCGACCTACGCCGCCGTCGCGGCACTGCTCGTCGCCACCACGATGCTCGCAGGGTACCTCCCTGCCCGCCGCGCCACTCGGGTAGATCCGATCGCGGCGCTGCGCTGCGAATAGAACGGGAGACACCGATGATCCGGATGCGAAACGTCGAACGCGCCTACGCCACGCCGGCGGGGCAGACCTACGTCCTGCGGCGCGTGGACCTGGACGTCCCCGAGGGGGAGTTCCTGACCATCATGGGACCGTCCGGCGCCGGCAAGTCAACGCTGCTCAGCATCATCGGCATGCTCGACGACGGCTGGACCGGCGAGTTCTCGTTCCTCGACCACCCGGTGCACACGCTCGGGCGAAAGCAGCGCGCCGCGCTCAACAAACAGCACATCGGCTTCGTGTTCCAGAGCTACCACCTCCTCGACAACCTCACGGTCTACGAGAACCTCGAGCTCCCTCTCACCTACCGCGACGTCAAGGCGTCGGAGCGGGCGGCGCTGGTCGCGGACTCGCTCGACCGCTTCGGGATCGTCGGCAAGAAGGATCTGTTCCCGCCGCAGCTCTCCGGCGGGCAGCAGCAGCTCGTCGCCGTGGCGCGCGCGGTGGTCGGCAACCCGAAGCTGATCCTGGCGGATGAGCCGACCGGCAATCTCCATTCCGATCAGGGGCGCGAGATCATGGCGCTGTTCAAGCGGCTGCAGCGCGACGGGACGACGATCGTCCAGGTGACCCACTCGGAGGTCAACGCCGCCTGCGGCGATCGGATTCTCCGGCTGCTCGACGGCTGGGTCGTCCGCGAGCCCGAGGGGCGGGGCGCGGGGGTGGCGTCCGCGGGCTGAGCCCGCTGCGCTGGCGCTGTCTGGAAGGGAGGATCGTATGGGAAGGTGGCCTCAGGACCTGCGTCACGCGGCACGTGCGCTGCGCACCCACCCCGGCTTCGTCGCCATCGCCGTGCTGCTCATCGGCCTGAGCTCCGGCGCCGCGACCTCGGTGTTCAGCCTGGTGAACGGGGTGCTGCTGCGAGCGCGGCCGGGGATCGCCAGCCCGGCGGCGCTCGTTGACGTCGGCCGCACCCAGGGCGGCGAGGGGTTCGACAACTTCTCGTACCCCAACTACCGCGACTACCGGGACCGCAACACCGTCTTCTCCGGCCTCGCGGCGTATCAGTTGACCCCGGGCGCGATTCACCTCGAGGGCGCGCAGGGTGCCGAGCGCGTCTTCGCCACGCTGGTGAGCGGCAACTACTTCGACGTCCTCGGCGTCCAGCCCGCGATCGGCCGGTTCTTCCTCCCCGAGGAGGACGGCGGCGGCGGGGCGCCGGTCGCCGTGCTCAGCCACCGGCTGTGGCAGGAGCGGTTCGCCTCCGACCCTCGCGCCGTGGGCGCACCGCTGCACCTCAATGGACAGGTGTTCACCGTCGTGGGAGTGGCGGCGGCAGGGTTCGCCGGCTCGTCGTTCCTTTCCTCGGACCTCTGGCTCCCCATCGCCACCCAGCCGGCCGCCCTCCCCAGCGCGGGAGACATGCTCGGCAGGAGGGAGGCCGTGTGGCTGGTCGGCATCGGGAGGCTGCAGCCCGGGACGACTCTGTCCGAGGCGCGCGCGGCGATGGGGCTCCTCGCGCGCCAGCTCGAGGGAGCCTACCCGGACGTCAACGAGGGGAAGGGGGTGGTCCTGCTCCCCTCGAGCCGCGTGCCGGGCGACTTCGGCCGGATGGTGCGTCGCTTCAGCGCCATCCTGATGGCCATCGTCGTGCTCGTGGTGCTGGTCGCCTCGCTCAACCTCGCCGGCATGTTGATCGCGAGGGCGGCCGCGCGGCGGCGCGAGCTGGCGGTGCGGCAGGCGCTCGGCGCCGGGTGCGCGCGCCTCGTGCGGCTCCTGATGACGGAGATGGCGGTGCTCGCCCTGCTCGGCGGCGCCGCGGGGCTGCTGCTCAGCCTCTGGATGACGCCGCTGCTGCGCGCGCTGCTCCCGCAGGCGCCGCTGCCGGTGCTGGTCGATATCGCCCCCGATTGGCGCGTCGTCGCCTTCGCGCTGCTCCTGCCGGTCGTGACCGTCGGGCTCGCCGCCCTCGTCCCCGCGCTGCAGGCGGCCCGCGCCGAGGTGATCGAAGGGCTGAAGGACGCGGCCACCGCCGGCCGCGCGCGGCTGCGCAGCGTGCTCGCGGTCGCCCAGGTGGCGCTGTCGCTGCTGCTCGTCGTCGCCGCCGGCCTGCTGCTCCGGGCGCTCGATCGCGCCGCGAAGATCGACCCGGGATTCAATCCCGATGGCGTCCAGGTGGTGTCGCTCGACCTGTCGCTCGCCAGCCTCGACGCCGACACCGGGCCCGTGGTCCTCGACCGGCTGCGCGAGGAGATCGCCGCCCTGCCCGGGGTGGCCTCCGTCGCGACCGCCGCCGATCTGCCGCTCGATCTGAGCGGGCTCGGGCTCGGCGGCATCGTGGTCCCCGGCCGCCTCCCCCCCGACGGCGAGGACTCGTTCAGCGCCGACTGGAACGTGGTCTCGCCGGGGTACTTCCGCACGGTGGGGCCGCGCCTGCTGCGCGGGCGCGACTTCGGTGCGGAGGATGTCCGCGGCGGCGCGCGCGTGGCAATCGTCAACGAGACCGCGGCGGCCTCTCTGTGGCCGGACGCGGAGGCGCTCGGCAAGGAATTCCAGAACGAAGGTGCGCCGGTGCGCGTCATCGGCGTGGCAGCCAATGCCAAGTACCGAGCGCTGGCAGAGTCGCCGCGTCTGTTCGTCTACGTGCCCGCCTCGCAGGTCTACCTGCCGCGCCTGTCGCTGCTGGCCCGCAGCGAGCCCGCGGCGTTCTATCCTGCGGTGCGGGAGCTCGTGCGCCGCGTGGACCCGCGCCTGGCGATCGTGACCGCCCGCCCGCTCACCGAGATCGCCGCGCTGCAGATGATGCCGCTCCGGCTCGCGGCGTCGGTCGCCGGCAGCCTTGGCGGCTTCGCGCTCCTCCTCTCGGCGCTGGGAATCTACGGGGTGTGCGCCTGGTCGGTCACGCGGCGCACGCGGGAGATCGGCGTGCGGGTGACGCTCGGCGCGAGCCCCGCGGCGATCGCGCGGATCATCGCGCTCGACGGGCTGCGGCTGGCGGCACTCGGCTGCGTCGCGGGGCTGCTCGGCGCGCTGGCGGCGGTGCGCCTGATCTCCGGCCTGCTGTTCGGCATGAGCGCCTTCGACCCGGCGGCCTTCGTCGCCGCGGCGGCGATCCTCGCCGCGGTCGGATCCCTTGCCTGCTGGCTGCCGGCGCGCCGCGCCGCGCGGCTCGATCCGGTGCGGGCGCTACGCTGGGAGTGATGGCGGCCCGAGGAGCACCCAAACGATGAAAACCCTCCTGAAGGACCTGGCCTACGGCGCCCGGATGCTGCGCAAGAGCCCGGGCTTCACCGCGGCCGCCGTGGCCACGCTCGCGCTAGGGATCGGCGCGAACACCGCAATCTTCAGCGTGGTGAACGGCGTGCTCTTACGTCCACTGCAGTACGCCGATGCCGACCGCCTGGTGATGATCTGGGAGAACAACCACGCCAAGGGATGGGACACCTTCTCCGTCGCCCCCGCGAACTTCGTGGACTGGCGTCAGCAGGCCAAGTCGTTCGCGGGCCTGATCGCCGCCGGCGGCGCCTCCTTCACGCTGACCGGCGCCGACGAGCCGGAGCTTCTGGAGGGGGCTCGCGTGTCCGCCGATCTGTTCTCCGTCCTCGGGATGCAGCCGATGCTCGGCCGCGGGTTCCTCCCCGAGGAGGACGTCCCGGGGAAGAATCACGTCGTCGTCCTGGGCCACGGCCTGTGGCAGCGCCGCTTCGGCGGCGATCCCGCGGTGGTCGGGCGCGGCATCGTCCTCGGCGGGGAGCCGTATACGATCGTCGGCGTCGCCGCCCCGGAGTTCACGTTCCGCGGCGCGGACCTCTACGCACCGATCGCCTTCTCGGCCGAGGAGCTCAGCCATCGCGGGTCGCACTACACGATCGTGGTGGGGCGCCTCGCCTCTGGGGCGACGCTGGCGGCTGCGCAGACGGAGATGGACGGGATCGCGGACCGGCTCCGCGCGCAGTACCCGGACAGCAACGCCGGGTGGGGAACGTCGGTCATCTCCCTCCAGGAGCAGGTCGTGGGCGGCGTCCGGCCGGCGCTTCTGATGCTGCTCGGAGCGGTGGCGTTCGTGCTGCTCATCTGCTGCGCGAACGTGGCGAACCTCCTGCTCGCCCGCGGCGTGGGGAGGCACCGGGAGATCGCCATCCGCGCCGCGCTCGGCGCCGGCCGCGCCCGCATCGTGCGACAGCTCCTCACCGAGAGCGTGCTGCTTGCGGCGATCGGCGGCGGCCTCGGCGTGCTGCTCGCGGCGTGGGGGATCGACCTGCTACAGGCGGCGAATCCGGACAGCGTGCCGAGGCTGCGCGCGATCGGGATGGACACGAGCGTCGCCGGGTTCACGGTGGGGCTGTCGCTCCTTACGGGGCTCCTCTTCGGGCTCTATCCGGCGCTGCAGGCGTCGAGGTCAGACCTGAGCGGCGCCCTCAAGGAAGGCGGGAGGACCGGCGAGGCCGGAGTCGGCCGGCGCAGGGCGCGCAGTGCGCTCGTGGTCTCCGAGGTGGCCCTGGCTCTGGTTCTGCTGATCGGAGCGGGGCTGATGCTGCGGAGCTTCGACCGGGTGCTGCACGTCGCGCCCGGGTTCCGGCCGGAACACGTGCTGACGCTTGCGACCGACCTCCCCGCCGCCCGCTACGCGCAGCCGGAGCAGCGGGTCGGGTTCTATCGCGACATGGTGGAGCGCCTGCGCGTGATCCCGGGGGTCGAGGCCGCAGCCGCCGTCACCTACCCGCCGCTTTCCGGCGGCGATCTCCTCTACAGCTTCCAGATCGAGGGGAGGCCGCAGTCGCCGGACGGCATCGACCCCTCCGCAAACTACGCTGCGGTCACCTCCGACTACTTCCGCGTCCTCGGGATCCCGCTGCTCCGCGGCCGCGCCTTCTCGGAGCAGGACAGCGGATCCGGCGCTGCCGTCGCGATCATCGACGAGACGTTCGCCCGCCGCTTCTTCCCCGGCGAGGACCCGATCGGCAAGCGCGTCCTCATCACGAACAGCAACTCCGCCTGGAGGGAGATCGTCGGCGTCGTCGGGTCGGTGACCCACTACGCCCTCGAGAGCGGCCCGACGCTGGCGATCTACGAGCCGCACGCGCAGAACCCGGTGCCGGAGATGACGATCGTGCTGCGCACGCCGTCCGACCCGGCAGGCGTCGTCGGCGCCGCCAAAGCGGCGTTCCACGCCGTCGATCCCATGCAGCCCGTCGCGTCGATCCGGACGATGGAGGAGGTCCTCTCCGCTGCCGTCGCCCCGCGCCGGTTCCCTCTCGTGCTCATCGTCGTGTTCGCCGGGGTCGCGCTCGTGCTTGCGCTCCTGGGGCTGAGTGGCGTCATCGCCTACACGGTGAGCCAGCGCACGCACGAGATCGGCGTGCGCCTCGCGCTGGGCGCCTGCCGCTCCGACGTCGTCCACATGATCGTACGGCAGGGGGCGCGCCTGGTCCTGGTCGGCATAGGAACGGGGGTCGTCGCGTCGCTCCTGCTGACGCAGCTCGCCACGAAGCTCCTCTTCGGCGTGAGCGCCACCGACCCGGCGACGTTCACGGTCGTGCCGCTGCTGCTCGCGGGCGCAGCGCTGCTCGCGAGCTGGCTTCCGGCCCGGAGGGCGGCGAAGGTCGATCCCATGTCGGCGCTGCGCGCCGAGTAGGAGGAATGCGAGTGAACGGGATCCTGCACGATCTGCGCTATGGCCTCCGGCAGCTCCGTCGCACCCCAGGCATGACCGCGGCGGCGGTGGTGACGCTCGCGCTCGGGATCGGCGCGAACGCGGCGATCTACAGCGTCGTCGAGGCGGTCCTCCTGCGGCCGCTGCCGGCGGCGCCGCTGGCCTCGCCGTCGCCTCCTGGTGCGTCGAGGCGATCCAGCGGCTGGGTCCTGCGGATGTGCCCCGTCTGACCGAGGCGGGGATCGATCCCGGCGTGCTGCTGTTCGCGGGTGACGGCGGTCTACGAGAAGCCTCTTGACCCTAGGGACAGGTGCAGTTACAGACGCACTCACCGGCGCGGCAACCGATCGTGCCCTTGCATCCGGGTCCTTGCTGCTTGCACTGGTCCCGGCAAGCCGCGCCGGCTCCCGCGCCGCAGCAGTGCGGCCCGACGGCGGCCTCGAGCGACGAGAGGTTGCCTGGCCCCTCCGGCTCGACGCCGCATGCCGCCTCGTCGTTCGCGGCGAGGCCGGCGCCTCGGTCCGCTACCACGCTTCCAGCGGCGGGCGGACTCGGAGGAGTCGTGGTCGCGCCCGCCAAGCTGAGCGCGGCCGCGAGCAGAACGAGAACACCAAGGATAGCTAGGATTCGTCTCATGACATCTCCTTTTCCGGCCCAGCGAAGCGGCCCAGCGCCATGATAGCGCCGCAGCGCACCGCTGACGAGCCGTCCGCCGGTTGACGGAGGGCGACGACGCGGGAGCCCGTCACTTCGGCGCCGGCGGGAGGGGGAACATGGCCGCCAGGATCTCATCGTCCTGGCCGCGCCATCCTGCCCAACCGGGCGAGTAGTCGGCAACCTGCTCGACCACCTTGACCTGGGCGGCGCGCAGCTGACCGAGCAGCTCGACGCTCGCGTCGTGCGCGCGCCGACCGTTCCCGAGGACATAGTCGTGGTTGCTATAGGCCACGTAGATCAGCTCTGGCTTGGGCCCGGAGCCCGCAATCAGGCGGGGCAGCCGGTCCTGCGTGGGCGCGATCGGATAGAAGCTCTGCGCCGCGGCCTTCTGGAAGACATCGGGGCGCAGGAAAGCGGCGGCCACCGCTGCGACGCCCGCACTACCAGGCCCCATGATCGCCCGGCGGCCGGGGTCGGTCCGGTAGTGGCGATCGACGTGCGGGAGCAGTTCCTCGACGAGGAAGCGCGTGTACGCCTCGGCGTCTGGGCCGCCGTACTCGGGACCGGCCGCGCGCGGCACGAACACCGCGATCAGGGGCTCGACGGTGCGCCCGACGAGGTTGTCCAGCGTGTTCTGCATCAGGCCTCCGCGCAGCAGGTTGTCGCCGTGGTTTGCCACGAGCACCGGGTAACGCTTGGCGGCGTCGCGGCCGTAGTCGGGCGGACGCCAGACCTGCACCTCGCGGGTGTTGTTCAGGATCAACGACCGGAACGGGAACCTGTCCAGGGTGCCTCGAGGCGTCCCTTCGGCGGGGGCCTCGATGTGCGGCGTCGCCGGCCAGGCGGGCATGCGCAGCTCGGAGGCCACGGCGGCGCCGTTGTTCACCGAGAGCGGGTTGCGCGGATCGGGCGCCGGGTCGGCATAGTCGACGATCAAGTTGTAGGTGTACTGACCCTTCGGATCGAGCTCGAAGGTGCGGAAGAACAGGTCCGTTCCGGGCACGGGGTGAAGGCCGACCTCCTGATCGTCCGCGACCATGTCTCCCGTGACGCCGACGTCCTTCGCCTTCCCTTTCCACACGACGTGCGCGAGACTCTGCCCCTCGACCAGCGGAGCCACCGCAACCTCCGCGAAGCGCCGGTCGACGGCGGCTTGGCGTTTGGCTTCGGGCAGCTTCTCGACTGACGCGACCCACTTCCCGAACTCCCCGCGGAGCCGGTCGGGTTCCGCGGACAGAGCCACCCAGGGGGCGGCGGACACGTCCACGCGAACGGCTGCCATCTGCTCGAGATTGCGCAGGATGAACAGCCCGTCGGCGAAGGTCGGGACGGCATAGCTCCCGGTCTCGAGCACCGGCACCCGTGCCACCTCGCGATAGGCCTCGGGCGACGGCTCGACGAGGAGCAGCTCGCCGGCCCGGGTCGCGATGGCGAGCAGTCCGTCCACGACCGAGAGGCCGAAGCTCGCGACCTCCCTCGAGCGCCACACGATCTCGCCCGTCTCGGCGCTGGCGCAGGTGAGGATGGCCCCGGTGAAGCCGTAGAGATGCTTGCCGACGAGCACCGGCAAGGCGAAGGTGTTGGCGAACGCGCGCGTGGTCCACAGCTCCTTCACGCCGCCGTCGCCATAGCGGTACATGCGCGATCCTTCGCCGAACTTGACCAGGAAGCGCTCGCCGTCAATGGAGGTGGGATGCGCGGACTGTTCGGTTTGCTCCCCCTCGCTGTGCCGCAACTTCCACAGGACCTTGCCGTCGGCGGGGTCCAGACCTTGCAGGAAACGGTCGGTGGCCACGATCAGCTGCCGCCTGCCGCCGAGCTCGGCGAGCATCGGTGTCTGGTAGCTCACCGAATCCTCGCCCGAAGCCCAGATCGTCTTCCCCGTCTCACGGTCGAAGGAGGTGACCGCGTGCCCGTCGCCTCCCGTCGCGACGATGACCTGCCGCCCCAGCACGAGGGGCGAGCTTGTGTAACCGTAGGTCGGCACGGTCGAGTTCTGCGGATCGAGCGGGTGCCGCCACTTCACCGAGCCGTCGGCGAGGCCGAGCGCGACGAGCTGGCCCCGCGGACCGAGCGCGTAGACGGTGCCGTCGCTCACGGTCGGCGTGCCGAGCGGGCCGTCGTCGGAGCCGTCATGCCCTGCGTACTTGGGACCGAGCTCATGGCGCCAGAGCGTCTTCCCCGTGGTCAGGTCCAAGGCCGCAACCACGTCGACCTCACCGTCGGTGTGCATCGTGACCGCCTTGCCCGATTCGAGCCAGGCGTTCGAGTAGCCGGAGCCCAGGTCCCGGGTCCAGGCGACCTTCAGGCCGAACTTACCCTCCGGGACGCCACCGGCGAACTGCGGACCGGCCGATCCGGGACCCCGGAACTGCGACCACTCTCGCGCCTCGATGGCGTAGACGAGCGGCGCGAGCGACAGCACGAGCGCATACCCCCAGACGGCTCTCGAGGTTCTCACAGCTCCAACCCTCCGCAGGCGAGCGCGACAGCTCCCATTTCGCCTGTCCTTTCGTCAACCCGCGAGCGGGCGACGCCTGCACCGGCTGCCACGTGAAGGATATGGTACGAGATTGGAGACTCTCTGCGTTGTCAAACAGTTGTAAAACCTGCTCGCGCTACGGATACACCCCCGTCGTCCGCTCGGTCCCCGAGGTCGCGTATAGGACGGGGGTAGGGTCGGGGACGCGGGGCGGAAAACGCCGGTGGACCAGGACCTACTGGAACCCCAAGCGCTTCCCGACGTATCGTTGTTGGCTACGGCTGGCTCGTCCCTCAGGAGAACACGCGATGTGGAAGCGTCACAAGGGAAAGCTCATCCTCGGATTCCTCGTCCTGGCCGCCGCCGGCCTGGGCGGCTCGTCCGCGTACAAGAAGAAGCACAAGCCCACCGAGGTGAGCGTGGCCAAGGTCCAGGTCCAGGACATCGTGGCCAAGGTCACCGCCAACGGCAAGATCCAGGCCGAAAGGAAGGTGGACCTGTCGGCCCTGGTCATGGGCCAGATCGTGAACCTCGTGGTGCGCGAAGGGGACCTGGTGAAGGAAGGCGACTTCCTGCTCCAGATCGACAAGAACCGCGCCGCCGCGGAGGAGGCGGGGATGGCCGCGCTGCTCAAGGGCAGCCTGGGGGACCTCGACTCGGCCAAGGCCAGCCTCGACCAGGCCGCCGCGGATCTCGAGCGCATGCGCAAGAACCACGAGTCCGGCATCGTCCCCGACGCCGATCTCCAGCGTGCCCGGTCCACCCACGACTCGCTCAAGGGCGCCTACGATGCCGCGGAGCAACGCATCGAGCAGAACCGCGCCACGCTCAACGCCTACCACGACACGGTGTCGAAATCGACGGTGCGCTCGCCCATCAGCGGGGTAGTCACTACCCTGCGTATCAAGGCCGGCGAGGTGACCGTGCTGGGCACGATGAACAACCCCGGCACCCAGCTCATGACCATCTCCGACATGGCCACGGTGCAGGCGGTGCTCATGGTGGACGAGACCGACATGCCCACCATCGCCGTCGACCAGAAGGCGATCCTCTCGCTCGACTCCTATCCCGGCCGGCAGTTCGACGGCGTGGTGACCGAGGTCGGCCATTCGCCCATCCAGCGGGACGATCCCGAGCTGCAGGGCCTCACCACCACCTCGGAGGCGATCAACTTCAAGGTCAAGGTGAAAATAATCGACCCGCCGCCCAGCATCCGCCCCGGCTTCTCGGTGACGGCCGACATCGTCACCGGCACCAAGGCGAAGGTCCCCACCATTCCGCTCGCGGCGGTGGTCATCCGCGACTCGCCCAAGGGGGAGAAGGACGCCTCCGGCCGGCTCAAGAGCGAGGAGGGGGTCTACACGATGGCCGACGGCAAGGTGCGCTTCGCCGCGGTCAAGACCGGGCTCGCGGGCGACCTGGACATCGAGGTGAGCGACGGCCTCAATGAGGGGGAGACGGTGATCACGGGGCCGTTCAAGACCCTGCGGACGATCAAGGAGGGGGACAAGGTCGAAGCCATGAGCGAGGAGCGGAAGAAGGCCGTCGAGGCCGCGCCCGAGTCCTCTTCCTGACGCCATGGGATTCGCCGATCTCCTCGCCAGCTCCCTGCGTGCGCTCGGGGCCCACAAGCTGCGATCGGGCCTGACGCTGCTGGGCATCATCATCGGCGTGATGACGGTGGTGGCCGTGGTGTCGGTCATCTCCGGCCTCAACGATTTCGTCGCCACCAAGCTCACCAACCTGAACCCCGACGTGCTGATCTTCACGCGCTTCGGCATCATGCGCAGCCGCGCCGAGTTCATCCAGGCGAGCCGGCGGAAGCCGATCACCATGCGCGATACGAAGCTGGTCGAGGCCGAGTGCCTGGCCTGCGCCGCGGTCGGGGCGCAGACCGATCTGAGGGCCCCCGTGAAGGCGGGGAACCGGAAGCTGGGAGGCGTCTCGATCACCGGCTACACGGCGAACGCCGCCTCGATGATGAACCTCGACCTCGAGACGGGACGCTTCTTCAACCCCACCGAGGAAGACCATGCGGCCGCGGTCGCGATCATCGGCGCGGACGTGAAGGACGAGATCTTCCCCAGCCTCGACCCGCTCAACCGCGTGATCCTCGTGCGCGGCTACCCGCTGCGCGTCATCGGCATGCAGAAGCGGCTGGGCAGGCTCCTGGGTCAGTCGCGCGACAAGGTCATCTTCGTTCCGATCACCTTCATGCAGAAGGTCCTCAGCTCCGACGACAGCGTCGCCATCATGGTCCGCCCGCGCGACGGCATGGCCGGCCTCGACCGCACCCAGGACGAGGTGCGCACCATCCTGCGCTCGGCGCGCAAGACCACCTTCAAGTCCGACGACCCGTTCGGCGTGGTCGGCTCGCGCGCGGTGCAGGCGCTGTGGGCGTCGATCAGCGCGGGTGCCTACGCGCTGATGATCCTCGTCTCCGGCATCTCGCTCGTGGTCGGTGCCATCGTCATCGCCAACACCATGTTCGTGACGGTGGTGGAGCGGACCCGGGAGATCGGCCTGCGGAAGGCCTTGGGCGCCCGCTCGCGCGACATCAGGCGGCAGTTCCTGCTCGAATCCGCCATGCTCTCGGGCTCCGGCGGGCTCGTCGGAGTGGCGCTCGGTGCCATCGTGGCGTCGATCGTGAGCCTGTACTTCCCCTCCCAAGTGAAAGTCCAGTTCATGGCGATGGGGCTGACTGTCGCGGTGTTGACCGGCATCGTCGCCGGCCTCGCCCCGGCATCGATGGCCGCGCGCAAGGCGCCGATCGAAGCGCTGCGCGAGGAGTGAGGGGGAAGCGATGCGCGTCTACTTCGAGATCCTCCGCCGCGGCTTCTGGGAGAACGTGCGCTTCGCGCTCGGCGCCATCCGCGCGCAGAAGCTGCGGTCGGGGCTCACCACGCTGGGGATCGTCATCGGCGTGACCACCGTCATCGCCATGGTCGCCATCGTCTCGGGGTTCAACAACAATGTCATCGGCAACCTCCAGGCCTTCGGCGCCAACCGCATCGAATTCCAGAAATACGGGGAGTCGTTCGGGGCCGGCGACTCCGACTACGACGAGCAGAAGAAGCGGAAGAACCTGACCATGGAGGACGCCGCGGCGATCCGCGCGGCGGTCCCCGAGGCCCTCGTGGTGTCGGCGCTCATCGCCAACACCGAGGGGGTCATCCGCGTGAAGCGCGGCAGCCTCGAGGCCAACTACCCCTACACCCTGGGCGTCGACGAGTGGTACCCGACAGGGACGTCGTACAACGTGGGCCAGGGCCGCTTCTTCACCAACGCCGAGATCCAGCACTCGGCGCCTGTCGCCATCGTGGGCGCCGACGTCAAGGACGCCATCTTCCCGCACGAGGACCCGATCGGGAAGGACATCACGGTGGACGGCGTGCACTACCGCGTCGTCGGGGTGCTGGCGCGCAAGGGGGAGCAGTTCGGCTGGTCGCCGGACAATAAGGTAGTGCTGCCCTACGGCACCTTCGCGAACCAGTACCCGTACCGCGTCCTCCAGGACGGCGTCAACTTGAGCGTCGTCCCGCGCCGCGTCGAGGACGTGCGCACGGTGATCGACAAGTCCGTGGCAGTGCTCCGGGCGCGGCGCAAAGTGCCCTTCAACAAGCCCAATGATTTCGCCATCACGACACCCGACCAGCTCATCGACCAGTTCAAGGCGATCACCGGCGGCATCACCGGCGCGATGATCGCCATCGCGCTCTTGTCGCTCGTCATCGGGGGCGTGGGGGTGATGAACATCATGCTGGTCTCGGTCACCGAACGAACCCGCGAGATCGGCATCCGGAAGGCCGTGGGCGCGCTGCGCCGCGATATCATCGGCCAGTTCCTGACCGAGGCGGTGACCCTGAGCTCGGTCGGTGGCGTCCTCGGCGTCGCCCTGGGCGTCGGCATCGCCGCCACCGTCAAGGCGCTGATCCCGTCGCTTCCCACCAGCATCCCGGTCTGGTCGCCGATCCTCGGGCTGGCGGTGTCGATGGGGGTCGGGATCTTCTTCGGGGCGTACCCGGCCGTGAAGGCCTCCCGCCTCGACCCGATCGAGTCGCTGCGCTACGAGTAGGCACGCTCGGCGAGGGGCGACCAGCCACCGGCTCCAGGCGCGAGATCTCGCCGGGGGACCCGCCGCGAAAGCCGCTGGCGCTTGCACCTTCTTGGTAATCGGGGCATTATCGTTGCACGAAGCAGGTCCATGAAGGCCACTGGGGACCCACCGCCCGGCTGAGGGGGGGGGCGTACCATGGCACGACACTTCTCCGGTGCGCGGGCGCCCTTCCGTCCAGGCCTGCTCGCCTGCCTCATGGTCCTGCTCCTGCCAGCCCCGGCCCTCGCCCAGCGTGTCCTCACGTTCGAGGAGCGCGTCGCGGCCCAGGAGGCGATCGAGCGCGTCTACTACGGTTACCAGACGGGTGCCGTCGCGCCCTTCGAGGCGGCCGTGCCCCGCGCGGTCGTCGAGCGCAAGGTCCGGACGGCCCTGGCGCAGTCGGCGGCGCTGGAGGCACTCTGGGGCACCCCTGTCACGGCAGCCATGCTCCGCGCAGAGCTGGAGCGGATCGTGGCCTCCACGCGCTTCCCGGCGCGGCTGCGCCAGGTGTCCGCAGCGCTCGGCGACGACCCCTTCCTGCTCCAGGAGTGTCTCGCGCGACCGGTTCTGGTGGACCGCCTGAGCCACAGCTTCCTCGCGGGTGACGAGCGAGCTCGCGGCCGCGGGGAGGTGCGCGCTGCCGCCGGGGAGAGCGCGTCGCGTCGCGGCTGGGACGAATGGTGGGGCACAGCGCGCCTCGGGTTCGAGGAGGTCGCCGTAGCGGCGGTGGCGGGGGATCCGGGACCGCGCGCGTCCGCCTTCCTCCAGTCAACCAGGGGCCCCGCGGTAGGCGAGTCGGCCCCGGAGAGCTGCACTGCCGACGATACCTGGGACAACGGCTCGCTCGACGACGCAGCCACGGGCAATTTCATGGTCTGGACCGGGACGGTAGCGATCGTCTGGGGGAAACCGACCCAGTCCGGCGCCATCTACGACCCGCTCACCGATACCTGGCGGCCGACGACGCGCGTCGGGGCCCCGCCCGAGGCGTGGCTCGGCGTCTGGACCGGGACGCACCTGCTCGTGTGGAGCGACGACCAGCAGGCAGGCGCGCTCTACGAGCCGACGGCCGACATCTGGACCCCGATCTCCTCGGCCGGCGCCCCCTCTGCCCGCCACAACTCGACGGCGGTGTGGAGCGGGAGTGAATTGTTGGTCTGGGGTGGAGGTGTCGTCGAGGGGGGCGAGCTGCTGCGCAGCGGCGGAAGGTACCGGCCTGCCACCGATACGTGGTCGCCAATCTCGAACCTCGGGACACCGTCACCGCGCCAGTACCACTCGGCGGTGTGGGCCGGCGGCCGGATGATCGTGTGGGGCGGATGGGATGGCACCAGCTATGTTGCTTCCGGGGGGCGCTACGACCCGGCTACGGATACCTGGCAGCCCATCTCGGCGACGGGCGCCCCGCCGCCGCGAGCCGATCCGGCGGTGGTCGCCGCCGGCGCGCGGATGGTCGTATGGCTTGGGACCGCGGACGGGATCGCCGCAAACAACGGCGGCCGCTACGACCCGGCAACGGACACCTGGCAGGCGATCTCCACCGCGGGCAGCCCGGTGCCCCGTACCCACGCCAGCGCGGTCTGGACGGGGAGCCGCTTCGTCGTATGGGGAGGATGGAACGGCAGCTCGGGCCTTCTGACTTCGGGAGGTCGTTACGACCCGGTCACCGACGTCTGGGAGTCGATGGACACCACCAATACCCCCACGGCACGAATGGCTGCGCTCGCGATCTGGACGGGCGACCGGATGATCGTGTGGCAAGGGAGCACCAACCCGCCGTGGGACGATCTCGAGACCGGCGGCCGCTACGACCCCGTGGCGGACGTCTGGACCCCGATGAGCTCTCCCTCCCCCGCACTCCGGCGTCGCGATCACACCGCGGTCTGGACCGGGAACCTGATGGTCGTGTGGGGAGGGAGAGTAACCACTCTCGACACCGCGACCGGCGAGCGCTACGACCCCCTCACCGACTCCTGGACGCCCGTCGCCACCGCGTCGGCGCCGGCCCCCCGCTCGCGACACAATGCGGTGTGGACCGGGCGGGAGATGATCGCCTGGGGCGGCAACGTGGGCGGCGGCGGTCGCTACGACCCGGTGGCCGACGAGTGGGATCCGGTCGCGACGGCGCTCGCTCCCGCGCTCCGCGAGGCGACGGCCGTCTGGACGGGGACTCGTATGCTGGTGTGGGGAGAGCCCGTGGTCGTGACCGGCCTCGCGGCGGGCGGCAGCTATGATCCCTACACCGACGCCTGGACTCCGATCACGACGGAGAATGCCCCGAGCGTGCGGCGGGAGCACAGCGCGGCCTGGACGGGCAGCCGGATGATCGTCTGGGGGGGACGGAACCCAACCGTCCCCTTCGTCCACAAGACCGGAGGTCTCTACGACCCGGTGAGTGACACCTGGACGGAGACCGAGTGGCACGCCGCGGAGACGCCCGAGGGGCGGGCGGAGCACGTGGCGGCCTGGACGGGGAGCCAGATGGTGATCTGGGGAGGGTGGTCCTACGTCCCGGCAGGCACCGTTCGGTTCGCCATCGACACGGGCGCGCGCTATGACCCCGAGACGGATACCTGGCAGCCGACGGCGCCAGCAGGGGCGCCCTCCCCGCGTTGGGGGGCGGCCGCGGTCTGGACCGGCAACCGCCTGATCGCGTGGGGCGGAGAGGACCAGGATGGCTCGCAAGGTCTCGGCAGCGGAGGCCGCTACGATCCGGCCGCCGACGCCTGGGAGCCGGTGTCCGAGGTCCTGGCACCCGCGAGTTGCGCGGGCCATACCGCCGTGTGGACGGGCGGCTCGATGCTCGTGTGGGGTGGGCACAGGGACGGGTCCGTGTGCGGCGGCCGCTACGCTCTCGGGCAGAGCGCGGACCTGGACGCCGACGGCGTGACCTGGTGCGGCGGCGACTGCGACGACACGTCGGCCTCGGTGCACCCCGGCGCCGCGGAGATCTGCGACGGCGCCGACAGTGACTGCGACGGGGCCGCACCCGGAGAATCGGATGTCGATCTCGATGGGTGGCACGCCTGCGGCGGGGACTGCGACGACCTCACCCCGACGACGTTTCCGGGCGCCCCGGAGGTGTGCGACAACGTCGACAACGACTGCAACGCCACGATCGACGCCTTCCCGACCGCCTGCGGCGTGGGCGCCTGCGCTGCCGCCGGCATCTGCACGGCCGGCGTCGACTCCTGCGCCCCGGGGGCTCCTGCCGCCGAGGCCTGCAACGGGATCGATGACGACTGCAACGGGTCGCTCCCCGTGGACGAGAGCGATCTGGATGCGGACGGGATCAGCGCCTGCGCGGGCGACTGCAATGACGCCGACCCCGCGACCTACCCGGACGCCCCCGAGATCCACGATGCCATGGACAATCAGTGCGCGGGGGACGAGGGGTTCGGGCTCGTGGACGAGGTATCGGGGACGACAGGCTTCACCTCCCCGACCGGGCTGTGCTGGCCGGCGCAGGCGGGGGGGACGCGCTACGAGGTCCTGCGCTCGAGCCGACGGGACCTTTCAGTCGGCTGTGTCTGGCAGAGCGTCTCGGGCCCCTGCTGGAGCGACACGATCGCACCGGCAGGAGGGGGGCGGTTCCACTATCTGGTCCGCGCCATCGCGCCCGGCATCGGGAGCTGGGGGGCGAACTCCGCCGGCAGCGAGCGCGACGGCGACTGCGACGGCTTCCACCTCGTCGACACCCCAGGCGACGACGCCGCGGCAATGTCCCTGCACGAGTTCTTCGCGACGACGCCGGCCCTCCCCTCCGACTACCTGCACGTGTCGCTGAGCGGCGGCGGGGTCGAGGCGTACGAGTGGTGCGCGCAGCGCGCCGACTTCTATCGCGACGGCTACCTCCTGTTCGCCTCGGGGGGAGGGACGGCGACCGCGGAGGGGTGGGAGATCTGGCACCGCCTCGAAGGCGGGGACTGGACCGGCCCTCTGTCGACGTTCAACGACAGCTACTTCGGCAATCAGTGCCTTGGGGCGTACTCCTGGTGCCCGGAGGTGCTGCTGACCGACCGCGCCGCTGTGGTCGCACCCTCCGAGGGCGCGGCGTGCGAGGCGCAGGATCTGACCCTCGGCTGCGGCGACGGCACCTGGGTGTTCACCGTGAGCATCGGGCCGGAGCGGATGACCGCCTGCGGGTTCTGATCGGCGGGGATTCTCCGGGCGGACGACCATTCTCCCCTGACACTCGACCGACCAACCGGCATGCTCCTGTCGGCTGTCCAGCGGAAACGACCTGGAAGCACACACCGGCGCCGCTTGACGGGGCGCCAACGGCGGCACCACACTGCGCGCACGATGGCGTCGCTCTCCCGAATCAAGCGGCAGTGGGAGGCGCTCGGGCGCGAGGATCCGCTCTGGGCGGTGCTCAGCGATCCGGCGAAGCGCGGGAATCTCTGGGATGAGGAGGAGTTCTTCCGCACCGGCCGCGAGGAGATAGCAGCCATCCTGGCGCTCGTTGACCGCCTGGGTGTCCCGCTCCGCCGCGGCTCGGCCCTCGACTTCGGCTGCGGGGTGGGCCGGCTCACGCAGGCGCTCGCGGAACAGTTCCGCGAGGCACACGGCATCGACGTCGCGGAGTCGATGGTCGCGCGCGCGCGGCGCCACAACCGGCATGGCGAGCGCTGCACGTACCGGGTGAACACCGTGGACCGGCTCCCCTTCGAGGCCGGGCGCCTCGATTTCGTGCTGTCCGTCATCACGCTGCAGCATATGCCGTCGAAGCTCGCGGCGCGCTATATCGCCGAGTTCGTCCGGGTGCTCGCGCCAGGCGGCATCGCCTACTTCCAGATCCCCGCGGTCCCCATCGAGCTTCCGGGAGACCAAGGCCTCTGGCCGCGCGTGCGGAGGGGCCTCAAGCACGCTCTGCCACCGGCGGTCCGCGCGAGGGTGCGCGGCGCGGCACTGGCGCTGTCGCGGCGCACCGTCTTCGAGATGCACGGGCTGCCGCGCGCCGAGGTCGAAGCGCTGGTCGAGAGCTCCGGGGCGCGCCTCGTGACGGTGGCGCCCGATGCGTCGGCGGGCGCGGGCTGGACGAGCTTCATCTACGTCGCGGCGCGCTGACCAAGCCTGCGGCCTGAGGCGAGCACGCCCCCGGGGATCGAACTATACCCGTTGACAATATATCCATGGTGGATATAATCCGCCCATGAGCCCCGACGCCGCCGAGATCGCCGCCTTCCTCCCGCTCCCCCCGGCCACCTTCCACATTCTCGTGGCCCTCGCCGCGGGGGACAAGCATGGGTACGGCATCATCCAGGACGTGGAGGCCCGCACCGACGGCGGGCTGCGCCTGAGCGCCGGGACCCTGTACCGGACCATTCAGCGCCTCCTCGAGCAGGGGCTGATCGTCGAGCCGCGCCGGCCCGCCGGGTCGGGAGCGGATCCGCGGCGGCGTACCTACCGCATCACGCCGCTTGGCACCCTCGTCGCCCGGGCCGAGACGCGCCGCCTCGCGCAGCTGGTTCGGCTGGCAAGGGGTGCCGGCCTGCTGGCCCCGGAGCCGTCATGACTCGACTCTACCGGCTGCTGCTCCATTTCTATCCCACGTCGTTCCGCCTCGAGTACGGGGAGGAGATGAAGGCATTGCTCGCGGAGCGAGCCGCCGGACTCGGCCCGCTCGGCCGCGCGAGACTCATGCTGGGTGCCGTGGCGGAGACGATCCCGAACGCCCTGGCCGCCCATGCGTCGATCCTGGCGCAGGACCTCCGCTACACCGCTCGCACCCTGAGCCGTGCGCAGGGGTTCGCGCTCACTGCCGTCCTGGTCACCGCGCTCGGTGTCGGGGCCAACACCGCCGCGTTCTCGGTGGCCGACTTCGTGCTGTTGCGACCGCTCCCCTACCCCGAGGCCGATCGCCTGGTCAAGCTCTTCGAGGGCTCGGCAGACGGCTCCGGGTTCAACGAGCTGTCTCCCGCCGAGTACCGCGACTGGAAGGGGATGAACACGACCTTCCAGGCCATGGGCGCGTACACCGACCGCGCCGTGAACCTGACGGGCGCCGGCGAACCGCAGCGACTCCAGGTCGCCGCCATGACCCCGGAGCTGCTGCCGCTCATCGGCGTGTCGCCGCTCCTGGGGCGGGTCTTCCACCCGTCGAGCCACGGGGAGGAGGACCTGCATACGGTCGTGCTCTCCCACGGTCTGTGGCAAGCGCAGTTCGGCGGTGACGCGGGCGTGCTGGGCCGCAGCGTGAATTTGCACGGCACGCCGCACGAGGTCATCGGCGTGATGCCGCCTGAATTCAACTTCCCGCGCCGCGAGGTTCAGGCGTGGCTGCCGCTGGCGTTCCACGAGGACGACTTCGTCGATCGGGACGATACCTACCTCAAGGGAGTGGGACGCCTCGCGAACGGTGTGACGCTCGCCCAGGCTCGGGCCGACCTCACGGTGGTGACGACCCGGCTCGGCCGCGACTACCCGCAGACGAGCGGCGGGACGATCCCGTTCATCTTCGCGTTGCAGGACGAGGTGTCGCAGCAGTCGCGCGTCTTGCTGCTGGCCCTGTGCGGTGCCAGCCTCTGCATCCTGCTGCTGGCGTGCGCCAACCTGGCCAACCTGCTGCTGGCACGCGCCGGCGCGCGCGCACGCGAACTGGCGGTGCGTGCCGCTCTTGGCGCGGGGCGCGAGCGGCTCGTTCGCCAACTGGTCACCGAGAGCGTGGCGCTCGCCGCAATCGGCGGGGCCGCCGGCGTGCTCGTCTCCCTCCTCGCGGTCCCGCTGCTGGCGCGCCTGGTGCCGACCACCCTTCCGATCGCCGGCCGACCCGGCCTGGATCTGAGGGTGCTCGCAACGGCGGCGCTCTTCACCGGCCTCACCGGCCTCGGCTTCGGCCTCATCCCGGCGCTGCGCGTGGGCGGTCGCACCGGCTTCGCCGGGCTCCGGGAAGGGGCGCGCTCGGGGGGCGCCGGGAGGCAGCGCCTCCGGGGCCTGCTCGTGACGCTGGAGGTGGCCGTGTCGGTGGTGCTGCTGATCTCGTCCGGACTCCTGATCCGGGCCATCTGGGTGTTACAGGCCACCGATCCCGGGTTCACCCCGCAGAACGTGCTGACCTTGAGGACCGCGTTGCCACGACCGAAGTACGACAGCCCGCTGCGGCGCACCGAGTTCTACGACCGGGTGCTCAGGGACGTGAGGGGGCTGCCGGGGGTGGAAAGCGCGGCCTACATCACCGGCCTGCCCATGGTGATGACCGGCGGGATCTGGGGCGTCACGATCCCGGGCCGCGAGGCGCCTCGCGATGGCGGTGACGGCGTCAGCCTGCGCTTCGTGACGCCGCAGTTCTTCGGCTCGCTGGGAATCCCGATCCATCGCGGTCGCGATGTCGACGACGGCGACACTGGCGACCGGCCGTTCGTGGCGGTGGTCAGCAGGTCGTTCGTCCGGCAGCACTGGCCCGACGAGGATCCGATCGGCAAGCAGTTCCAGGTCGCCTTCCAGCCGCGGACCGTCGTCGGAGTGGTCGGCGACGTCAAGGTCCGCGGACTGGAGCAGCGCAACGAGCCCCAGGTCTATCTCCCGGCGCCGCAGGTGCCCGAGGGGGGGCTGATCGCCTACGACCCGAAGGACCTGGTGATCCGCCACGCGGGGAAGGACGCCACGCTCCTGCCCGCGGTTCGCCGGATCATCCACGCCGCCGATCCGGCGCAGCCGATCTCGGACGTCCGCCCGCTCGCGGAGGTCGTGGCCGGGGAGACGGCCACGCGCCGCGCCCAGTTCCTGTTGCTCGGCGCGCTGGCCGCCGTCGCGCTCCTGCTCTCGGGGGTGGGAATCCACGGGCTCCTGGCGTACACGGTCTCCCAGCGGTCCCACGAGATCGGCGTCCGCCTCGCGCTCGGGGCCCGCCCCGGTTCCGTCGCCCGCATGGTCCTGTCGGAAGGGATGCGGCTCGCGCTGCTGGGCCTCGTGCCGGGCCTGCTCGGCGCCTACGCCGCGGCGCGCGGCATGAGCGCGTTGCTGTTCGGCGTGCAGCCCGCTGACCCCGCCACGATCGCCGCCGCCGTCCTCGTGGTGCTCCTGATGGCGCTCGCCGGCTGCCTCCTCCCGGCGCTGCGCGCCGTGCGGGTGAACCCCATGCAGGCGCTGCGGGCGGAGTAGCTCGAGACCACCCTTCACTCGACGCGAGCGGCGGAGGTCTCCGGCAGGGATCTCAGGAAGCGGGGCCGCGGGTCACCGAAGGTGGTGCGGCCGGGGAACTCGCTGAACAGCCGGTAGCCGTCCGAGTACGGGGCGGTGTGGAACAGGACGGCGCGGTTCGCGGCGCGCTCCACGAGCCAGTCCCGCACCGGCTCGTAGTCCTCGCGGGTCTGCACGCGCACGGCGATCGCAGTGGCGTCGAGATCGCGGGCGCGTTGGACCACCCGCGCGCTCTGCCCCGGCGCCTCGATGCTCACCCACTCGAGCTTGAGGGGCGCGAGAGCCCCGAGCGCCCGGAAATAGCGCGCCGGGGCATCGTAGTACTGGAAGCGGCCGCGCAGGTCCGCGTTCTCCACGACGATCGTCTCGTCCAGCCGAAAGGTCACCGGAACCCCGCCGATCACCGCTCTTTCCCCCTCCTTCCGTATTGGCGCGGAGCCGACGAGCACGCCCGGAGCCTCGTAGCCGATCACCTCCGACACGAACCGATCGCAGGGGAAGTAGACGTCGGTGCCGCGGCGAGCCAGATGGTAGGCGGCCTGCATCTTCGCGGGGTGATCGCCGCAGCCGACGACGAGCGCTGCCTCGCGCCCCACTGCCGACTGGACCAGCGAGGAAATCCCATGCGTGTCCAGGAGCAGGGCAAGGTCGCCCGCAATCCGAGTCGTCGGGTACTGGATCTTGTCCGGGAGCACCTCGAAGCGGAACACGCCCTCCTCGTCCGGCGCGTACCAGGTACCGCCCCGGCGGACCGCGATCGTCCCCGGGAGGGCCTCGACCCGGGCATCGACCGCCGCGAGCAGGTCCCGCAGCCGCGCCCCCTCGTGGTAGGTCAAGAGGGCGTCGCGCGCCTCGGGCTTGCGGACCATGTCGAACGTCATCTGGTAGGAAAGCCAATCGCGCACGGTGCGCTCGACCTGCACGGCGACGCGCTCCTGCGGCGCGACCACGATGGCGCTCTCGCCGAGCACGACGGCCACGGCATCGGCCGGGACGTCGAGGCGACGGCGGATGGGTGTCTCGCCGAACGCCGGGCGGAACGTCCCTCCAGCAGCCGCCTCGTAGACGCTCCCCTTCCACGCCTCGCCGGCGCCGCGAGCGCTGGCGGCGGCCTGGCCGAACCAGTGCGAGGCGTCCCCGCCGCATTCGCCCGCCGTGAAGGCGAGCGTCTCGTCCGCCAGCAGCCGCCGCCGCGGATCCTCGAGCTGCTCCCGCAGCGCCTCGAGATCGTGCAAGGCGCCGCACAGGCGCTCTCGGTCTCCCAGAACCCGGCCCAGCAGGTAGCGCACGTCGGCGCGGATGAGCGGGTCGGGGGTGGCGTACTTCTCGTAGAACGCCGCCAGCTCGTCCTTGAACCCGGGCTCCTGGTGATCCCAGAAGCAGGCGAAGCAGACCGCTTCCGCAGGCGCCGCGGCGACGGGAGGCGGAGGAGGAACACGTCGCGCACACGCCACCGCCAGGGCGAGAGCGACCGCCAGCAGCACCGCATTCCAGAGGCTCGACCGGCGCATCTTCCCTCCCCGCAGGATCAGCACTACCCTATCCCATCTGCGCTCCGTCGTTAGGCTAGATTCGCCGACAACCCCATCGACGTTCACCGACGCCATCGGCGTCGAAGGAGAGAACCATGAGAAAGAGCTTCGCTGCGCTGCTCGGTTCAGCCCTGTGCCTTACGCTTGCCGCCTCCGCCCTGGCCGCCGAGACGAAGGCCCCGAAGCCGATCGTGGTCAAGGACAAGGTCACGGTGAAGGCCACCGTCGAGGCCATCGATCACACGAACCGGACCGTCACGCTCAAGGGACCGAAAGGCGACCTGATGACCGTTCCCGTGGACGAGAGCGTCGAGCGCTTCGACAACGTGAAGGTCGGTGATCGGATCACAGCCGAGTACTACGAGTCGGTCGCCTATGACGTCCGCAAGCCGGGAGAGCCCGCCGCACCCGATGCCGCAGCTGCCGGTGCCGGGGCGCTCCCGGGTGCGAAGCCTGGCGGGGCGGTGATGGGGATGACCGTCACGACGGTCACCATCGAGGCGATCGACATGGAGATTCCGGCCGTCTCGGTGCGGACCTCGGATGGCAGCCTGCTCAGCTTCCGGGTGCGTGACCGGAAGAACCTGAAGGGCGTGAGCGTCGGGGACCAGGTGGTGGTCACGCAGACGGCGGCCCTGATGATCTCCGTCGACGGAGCGAAGTAGCGTCTCGGCGGGGCGCTTCGAGCGAAGCGCCCCGCCAGGAGGTGCCTCGGGCGCCTCCGGCGATCCTGAGTCTCCTCCCGCATCCCCAGCCTTGGTAAGATGCCATCGTGACGACCTCCTCCCCCACCGCGGCCTCACCGCGCATCCTGATCGCCGACGACCAGCCGGACGTCCTGGAGTCGCTGCGGCTGCTGCTGAAGGGGGAGGCGTACCGGATCGAGACCGCCCCCTCTCCCGCCGCTGTGCTCGCCGCGGTCGAGGCGCAGGACTTCGACGCGGCGCTGATCGACCTCAATTACGCCCGCGACACGACCTCGGGTCAGGAAGGGCTCGACCTCCTCGGGAGGCTCCAGGGGATCGACGCCTCGCTGCCCATCGTCGTGATGACCGCCTGGGGGAGCATCGAGCTGGCGGTCGAGGCGATGCGGCGGGGGGCCCGCGACTTCGTCGAGAAGCCGTGGGAGAACACCCGGCTCCTTGCCATCCTGCGCACCCAGGTCGAGCTGGGCCGGGCGCTGCGCCGGGGACGGCTGCTGGAGGCGGAGAACCGGGCGCTGCGCGACGACGGGCCCGCTCCGGTCCTCGGCGAATCGCAGGCGATGCAGCCGGTGCTCCAGTTCATCGCCCGGGTCGGCCCGTCCGACGCGAACGTGCTCCTGACCGGCGAGAACGGCTCCGGCAAGGGGGTCGTCGCGCGCGCGCTGCATGCGGCCTCGACGCGCGCACACCGGACGCTCGTCACGGTCAACGCCGGCGGCCTCTCGGAGGGGGTGTTCGAGAGCGAGCTGTTCGGCCATGTGAAGGGGGCGTTCACCGACGCGCGCTCCGATCGCGTCGGCCGCTTCGAGCTGGCGGACGGCGGGACGTTGTTCCTGGACGAGATCGCGAACCTCTCCTCCAGCCAGCAGACCCGGCTCCTGCGCGTTATCGAGACCGGCGAGCTGGAGCGCGTCGGCTCCTCCCGCACCCGCAAGGTGGACGTGCGGATCCTGTCGGCCACCAATGCCGACCTCAACGGCGAGGTCGAGGCGGGGCGCTTTCGTCAGGATCTGCTGTTCCGGCTCAATACCGTGGAGATCCCCGTGCCGCCGCTGCGGCAACGCCGCGCCGACATCCCCCTCCTGGCGGCCCAGTTCCTGCGGCAGCACGGGCGGCACTACCGCAAGCGCGTGACTGGGTTCGATCCGGCGGCGCTGCAGGCGCTGCTCGACCACTCCTGGCCTGGCAACGTGCGGGAGCTGGACCACGCGGTGGAGCGCGCCGTGCTGATGGCGCAAGGAGAGCTGATCCGCGCCGGCGACCTGGCCCTGCGGCCGGCGCGCGAGGGGGCGCCGCGGGTCGAGGAGATGAGCCTGGAGGAGGTCGAGTACTACCTGATCAAGAAGGCGCTCGCCAAGTTCGGCGGCAACGTCAGCGCCGCGGCGCAGGCGCTCGGGCTGAGCCGCAGCGCCCTGTATCGCCGCCTGCAGCGCTTCGGGCTATGAGCCCCTCGCCGCGACCGCGGCGGGGCCCGTCGTTCGAGCGCCGCGTCCTGCTGTCGGCCTTCGCCATCGGGCTGCCCGGCGGGACCGTCGCGCTGTCGCTGCTCTGGGCCGGCGATTTCAGCGCTCGCACCCGGTGGACGCTCGCCGCCTTCGTGGTGCTCGGCTGGTGGTGGCTGGCGGCCAGCCTCCAGGGCCGGGTGGTGTTCCCCCTGCAGACCGCCTCGAACCTGCTCGCCGCGCTGCGCGAGGGGGACTTCTCGATCCGCGCCCGCGGGGCGCGGCGCGGCGACGCGCTGGGCGAGACCCTGAGCGAGGTGAACAGCCTCGCCGAGACGCTGCGGCACGAGCGGCTCGGCGCGCTCGAGGCGACCGCGCTCCTCCGCAAGATCATGGAGGAGATCGACGTCGCCATCTTCGCCTTCACCCCCGAGGGGGTGCTGCGGCTGGTCAATCGGGCGGGCACTCGGCTCCTCTCCCAGCCGGAGGAGCGGTTGCTCGGCAGGGCGGCCGCCGAGATCGGCCTCGGGGAGTTCCTCGCGGGGGATGCGCCGAGGACGCTCGAACGCGCCTTTCCCGGCGGAGCCGGTCGGTGGGAGGCGCGCCGCAGTCTCTTCCGCCAGGGCGGGCTGCCGCTCGAGCTGCTGGTCCTGACCGACCTCAGCCGCGCGCTGCGGCAGGAGGAGCGCCTCGCCTGGCAGCGCTTGATCCGGGTGCTGGGGCACGAGCTGAACAACTCGCTCGCCCCTATCCGCTCGGTCGCGGGGAGCCTCGAGGCGCTGCTCGCCCGCGAGCCGCGTCCCGAGGACTGGGAGGACGACGCCCGGCGCGGCCTGCAGGTGATCGCCGCGCGCTCCGCCGCCCTCAACCGCTTCCTCGACGGCTATGCCCGCCTGGCGCGACTGCCCGAGCCGCGGCTTGCCCTGCTCGATCTCGGCCCCCTCGTCCGGCGGGTCGCCGGGCTGGAGCCGCGCCTGCCGGTGGTGATCGTCCCGGGCCCCGACGTCACGGTGCGCGCCGACGGCGATCAGCTGGAGCAGCTCCTGATCAACCTGGTGCGCAATGCGACCGATGCCGCGCTCGAGACGGGCGGCAGCGTCCGCGTCGGCTGGGGCCGCACCGCGACGCAGGTGCGCATCGCGGTCGAGGACGACGGGCCAGGCCTTGCCGGCACGGCCAACCTCTTCGTGCCGTTCTTCACCACCAAGCCGGGCGGTTCCGGGATCGGCCTCGTCCTCGGCAGGCAGATCGCCGAAGCGCACGGCGGGATGCTCTCGCTCCGGAATCGCGACGCGCACTCCGGATGCGAGGCGTCCCTCGTGCTGCCGCTCTGACCCCCGCGGCGAGGCCTAGCGAGCGCCCTCGAGGGCGGCGACCGGAAGATCGGCGGGCGACGAGGCGGCGCGGGCGGACATCTCGGCGGTCACCGCGGTGAGCGCCGTCAGGTTGACGATCTCGCTCACGCTCGAGTAGTGATTCAGGAGGTTCACCGGGTGGTTGAGCCCCATGAGGATCGGGCCAATCACCTCGGCGCCGGCGAGGTTCTGCATCAGCTTGTAGGCGATGTTCCCCGACTGCAGGTCCGGGAAGATCAGGACGTTCGCGTCCCCCTGGATGCGGCTGTGCGGAAACGCGCCGCGCGCCAGATCGGGGACGAGCGCCGTGTCCACCGCCATCTCCCCGTCGATGACGAGGTCGGGATCCTGGCGACGCACGATCTCGACCGCACGCGCCACCCGCTCTGCGAACGGGTGGCGGACGTTGCCGAAGTTCGCGAACGACAGCATCGCGACCCGCGGCTGCACATCGAAGATCCGCTGCGCCGTGCGCGCGCCGAGCAGCGCGATCTCGGCGAGCTCCTCGGAGTCCGGCTCGATGTTCACCGTGGCGTCGGCGAAGAAGATGACGCGCTCGGGCAGCACCACCAGGTACATCCCGGCCACCTTGCGAACCCCCGGCTGCAGCCCGAGGATCCGGAGCGCCGGCCGCAGCACCTCGGCGTAGGAGCGGTTGAGTCCGGCGACCAGCCCATTGGCGAGGCCGCGCCTGAGCATCAGCAGCGCGTACACGTGTGGCTGCCGCACCAGCTCGGCCGCCTGCATGGGTGTCATCCCCTTACGCTGGCGCAGGCGATAGAGCTCGTCCGCGAACTCCGCCGCCAGACCGTGCGTCGCGGGGTTCACGATCGTCCAGCCGGCCGGATCGACCCCGATGCTCAGGAACTTCTCGCGCACCGCGGCCTCGTCCCCCACCAGGATCGGCTGGGCGATCCGCTCCTCGCGTATCGCCACCGCGGCGCGGAGGATCTTCTCCTCCTCCGCCTCCGGGAAGAGGATCCGCTCGCGGGCCTTGCGCGCCTTGCGGATCACGACCCGCATCACCTCGCGCGAGCGTCCCAGGAACCGTTCCAGGGTGACGGCGTAGGCCTCGGCATCCTGCACCGGCCGCCGCGCGACGCCGCTGAGCGTCGCCGCGACCGCCACCGCAGGCGCCACACGCAGCAGCACGCGCGGGTCGAACGGCTTCGGGATGAGATAGTCGGGCCCGAATCGCAGCCGCTCGATGCCGTACGCCTTCATCACCTGATCCGGGACGTCCTCCTTCGCCAGCGCCGCCAGCGCCTTGACGGCCGCCAGCTCCATCTCGTCGGTGACGGTCGTGGCGCGCGCGTCGAGCGCGCCGCGGAAGATGAAGGGGAAGCCCAGCACATTGTTCACCTGGTTCGGGAAGTCGGACCTCCCGGTCGCCAGGATGACGTCGTCGCGCGTGGCGCGCGCCAGCTCGTAGGCGATCTCCGGGTCCGGGTTCGCCATGGCGAAGACGATCGGCCGGGGCGCCATCGAGAGGAGCATCGCGGGCGTCACCACGTCGCGGGTCGAGACGCCGATCAGCACATCCGCCCCGACGAGCGCGTCGGCCAGCGTGTGCGCGGCGGTCGCGGCGGCGAACGCGCGCTTGTACGGGTTGACATGCTCGGCGCGCTCGGCGGTGACGACTCCCTCGGAGTCGACGAGCAGCAGGTTCTCGCGCCGGCCGCCGAGCTTCACGAACATGCGGGCGCAGGCGATTCCGGCCGCGCCGGCGCCGCACACGACGGCGCGCACCTCGCCGATCCGCCGCCCGGTGATTTCGAGCGCGTTCAGGAGCGCGGCGCCGCTGATGATCGCCGTGCCGTGCTGGTCGTCGTGAAAGACCGGGATGTGCATCGTGGCGCGCAGCGTCTCCTCGATCTGGAAACACTCGGGCGCCTTGATGTCCTCGAGGTTGATGCCGCCGAAGGTCGGCTCGAGCGCCTGCACGATGGCGATGAGGCGCGCGGGGTCGCGCTCGTCGATCTCGAGGTCGAAGACGTCGATCCCGGCGAAGCGCTTGAACAGGACGGCCTTCCCCTCCATCACCGGCTTGCCCGCCAGCGCTCCGATCGCACCCAGGCCCAGCACCGCGGTGCCGTTACTGACTACCGCGACGAGATTGCCGCGGCCGGTATAGCGGTAGGCCGTCTCCGGATCCGCCTCGATCGCGAGGCACGGCACCGCGACGCCGGGCGTGTAGGCGAGCGAGAGATCGCGCTGCGTGAGGCACGGCTTCGAGGGGACGACCTCGAGCTTTCCCGGACGCTTCCCCTCGTGGTACTCGAGCGCCTCGATCTCCCGGTGGGTAGGCATGGCTGGCTCCCTTCGAGCTCTCTCAAGCCCCTCGGCGGGTGGGTCCGGGCGAGATGACGATCGGACCCGGGCGGGCCCGCGGGGCGGGGGTTGGCTGACAACAGCGCAGCAGGGCGGCCCATCCAGCTACCGGGGCCGTGCGACCCCGGGGGCGACACCAGTTCGGCTCTCGGGCAGGTAGGTTCGTCAAGGAAGGCTGCTGACGGTAGGGAGCCGCCCTGCTGCTGATTCTGAATGCGTTATCTCGTGGCGATCTTTCGCCTCCCGTTGGGCGCCACTGGCGAACGCCGCGCGCTCGCGGCCGGTCGCTCGGCCGCGGGCGCCTTGGCCTTCGCCGGGGCGCCGGCGATCACCTGCAGGAGGTCCATCGCGGAGACCAGCCCCACAACCTGTTCCCCCTCGGTGACGATCATCCGGTGGACTCGCTTCTCGGCCATGAGCCGCGCCAGGTCGATTACCGGCGTCTCGGGAGCTGCGGTGTGCACGACCGGCGTCATCACCTCCCCCACCAGGCCGATGTCGAAGTCCTCGATCTGGTAGCCGGCTCCCTCGAACGCCCGCTCGATCTGGGCGCTGCGATAGAAGTCGGATCCATGGAACGGGCGGTCCCCACGGGTGAGGTGGTAGTAGACCAGGTCGGTCTGCGAGATCACCCCGACGAGCCGCCCGGCGTCGTCCACGACCGGGGCGCCGCTGATCCGCTTCTCGAGGAAGATCTTCTCGAGCTCGCGGAGGTTCGTCGTCGAGCGCACGCAGACGACGTTCCGGGTCATCACGTCCCGCGCCAGAAGGGCCTGGGTTGCCATGGGACACCCCGCTTGCAGCGCCACATCCACCGGCTGCACCTGCCGTAAGTCCAAGAAACGTGCCACGAAAAAACGACGCCAGATGGTAGAAAACCCTTGGGCTCCGCACCCCAAGTGGGCGTCCGGACTCGCGCGCCTGGGTCTCTCCGCGCCGGCCTGAGGATAGCGACGCAGCTCGGCGTCCGCCGTGGTGACTCGCAGCGGCGATGACCCGCTGGTAGCGGGCTGGCGGATGCGTTCCGCACCCTCCCCCGACCAGGGGAGAAACCTGCTTGGTTGCCGAGAGCTGGGGGTCAGCGTATCCTTGGTGAGAGCGATTCCCTGGACGGTGGAGACGTTTCCGACAAGCACCAGCTGTCGACGCTTCCCCCTCCATCCGGACCCGCAACCGTGAGGAGACACTCCATGGCTACCGACCCGATCGGTTCCAAGGGGATTTCGTCGGATTCCGGACAGGGGCCGGTCCGGATACCCCCCCCCTCCCCCGGAAAGGGATGTCCCGGGAGCGCACCCCGTGGGAGCCTCACATGGATGGCGCGCGTGGGGTTTGTCGCGTGCCTGGCCATGCTCTCGCTCGCGGTTGAGAGCCGATACACCTGGGCTGAAACCTGTGCCGACCGGTGTGGGAACTTCATCTGTGAGCCTGATATCGGTGAGGACTGCGTCTCGTGCCCCACCGACTGTGCGGGCCTCCAGGGCGTAGGGACGTGGCAGTGTCCGAATGACATCTGCGAGATCGACCTCGGTGAGGATTGCCACGACTGCCCCGAGGATTGCAACAACATGCTTGGCGGGAATCCCGACCTCCGGTACTGCTGTGGCGAAGGCGTGCAATACGGGATTGGCTGCAGCGATGCTCGCTGCTCCGTCGACAACCAGTGCACCCAACGCTTCTGCTGCGGCGACGGCGCGGGGATCAACCCGGTGGGCTGCTCTGATACGGATTGCAGCGTCGCTCCCAGGTCCTGTGAAACCACCGGCCCTCCGTGCGACTGCCGGAACCGCGCCTGCGACGAGGCGGGAAGCCCCGGGATCGACCTCGGCATCGCCTGTGGTTCGTCGGCGGTAACGATAACCCCCGTGGACTGCGGGGCGCCGCCGATTTCGATCGCGCGTTCCCTGCTGCGAGTCGCGATCCGCTGTTTCGTCTCGGCATCCGCCGAGGAGGAAGACCACCTCCAAGCCCAGTACAGCGACTCGTTCGACTTCGCACGGACCGGTGCAGGCGGATTCAACGCCTCCGACGAACTCACGGTTACCGTGCAGGACTGTGAAGCCGGGGAGTACCTCGCAAGCGCCCAGTGGATAATGGATTCCACCGTAGTGCAAACCCAGTGCAGTGGCGGTGGGCTTGCGGTTCCGGAGTGCTTCCCGGCAACCAAGGCGGAACTCGCGGAGATCTCCGCCAGCCTGACGCCATATGCTGCCATCCTTCCGGCGGTGGGCCCCTCCTCGTGCTTCTTGTTCGCGGATATCAGTACGGCGGAGCTTCGCAACAGCTCGATCACCTCCGCATACCAGGGCGTGATGGCGGGGCGGTACGTCTGCTCCACAAACGCATCACCCGCGGCCGCCGTTTCGGTCTGCGATGGATTGAGCGACGGCGAACGCCCGGACCTCGGGACGTACGGCAAGGTCGTCGGCTTCAACCTGGCGCCGGAGGCGTACGTCTTTGCCCACGTGAACCCCGGGCAGGGGTTCGACTGGTGCTGCGACCATGACATCGTCGCGGAGGACTCGGGGTGCGCGACGAATCTCTCCCTATGTTCCCCCGTGGATCTCGAGTGCACGAACGCGGCAATCCTCGCGATCTGCACCGCCGGAACCTCCGCGTGCTCCCAGCCCGGCGCTCCGTTCAAACTCCTGGACCGCGCGATCTGGCTCGATCCGAAACTGGACGTGGAACCGGGTCATAGTTCGGTCAGGCCGTCCGCATTCGCCGATGCCTGCTTCAAGTTCTCGTTCAATGAAACGTTGCTCACACCGGATGATCACGAGACCGTCCCGTTCGTCTTCAAGCCGGCGGCGCCACCTGCGCCGGCGTCGGATGACTGTATCCTGTTCACCGGCGACAGTACGGACGAAGACTTCGATGGGATCTACGATCGCTGCGATCCCGTGGTGGCCCACGTGGGCCCTGCGGACGGGGTCCAGACTCTCCTGATTCGCAACAAGGTCCGCAACGAGGGGTTCTTCGGTGACTTCGAGCCGGCCACGGACACGGTGACGATCGGCACGGAGCCCGCGACGATCGTCACGAGCCAGAGTAGCGCCTCCGTCCTTACGGTCGTCGTCCCTCCAATCGCCGGCACCGCGCCACAGACGATTACGGTCACTCCGGACGACCCCCCGCCCGCGCCTGAGGCGTTCGGCGACGCCGCGCAGGACTTCCTCCCGCGAACCTACGGATACGTCGCCGACCAGACCGCTGACGGGCTGCTCGTGTTCGACTCGATCGATGAGCGTATCCGGGACGGGAACGCGTCCAAGTCGAACAGCTACATCAACCTCAACTGCAATCCGGCGAATGGTTACACGACAGTTGCCCCGCCCCGCGATCTCGCGGTGCGGCGCGTTGCTACTGGACTGCCGCCGCCGGCCCCTCCCGAGGCCGACCGGGAGGTCTTCACACTCAGCGACATGACGTTCGGCAACCCGCCCCAGCAGGCAGGGCGGCTGTTTGCGATCGACGTCCAGACGCACCGACTGCGCGCAGATCTGCCGAACGGCGGCGTGCCCCTGGCGGGCTCGGGGCGCGCACTCGACGTCGCACGGGATACCGCGAACATTTGGCGGGGATATGTGGCTCGCAAGCTCGGGGAAGACTCCGGCACGATCTCAGTGGTGAACGTTGACCCCTCGGTGAACGTTGTGGGCGACCTGTTGTGGAGCGTCAAGGAAACGTCGTCACTGGAGCTCGATGGCATCCCGCTCGGCCTCCGGACGCAGAAGATCGGAGGGACCGTGCGCGCCTACGTCACCTCGGTGCTGTGCTCGAATAGTCCGTATCCCCCCGGAGGCGGGCTCGGCCCGCTGGGGCCGATCTGCATCGAGTGCGGCGGCGGTCTGCAGTACCGGCACTTCTTCCTGTCGGTCGTGGACGCGACCAATCCGTTGGCGATGACGGCGACCTCCCACGCGCTCTTCAGCGAAGCCTATGGTTGCAGCGGGAGCGAGGGGGCGGCGGCGGATCTGGTCAACCTGGGGATGGACTTCAGCCTGGACGGCGACAAGCTGTTCGTGGCGAACCCCGGTGAGGGTCTGGTGGAGGTGGTCTACACGAACCCGGCGACGACGCCGGTCGGTTGCGTGGTCAATGAACCGTGCGATTTCATCGATGCCGGCGCTTGGCCGACGGACGTCGCGGTGGTGATGACGGCAGGCGAGAGCGGCGAAGAGAGGCTCTACGTCGCCGACCGATACGACCAGTTCGTGAGTGTCTATTCCGTCGCGAGCCTCGCATGGATCACAAGTATTGACCTCAAGTTCGTGGGGCCGGATGAGCCGGACTTGGCACTTCCAGTCCTTCCCGTAGCGATAGCGGCGCGATCCGACGGCAGACGACTGTTCGTCGCGTGCAGTGACCATCGAACTGTCAAGGTCGTGAACGTAGATCCCGGCACGCCCCTAATCGAAAACAAAGTCGTCCGCTCGATGACCACGGCGGGGCCGGCGCGGCGACTCGTTCTCCTCGACGTGCCGTAGAATGCGTGCGATGAGTTCCCCTGCACGAAGATCCGGGTCGCTGGCGTCGGCGGCGCTCATCACCATCGTGGTCGCGGAGCTTGCGATGACGTCCGAAGCGCCGGGGCGTCGCGCGCTCTCATTGGTCGCGCGCGACGATGGAACCTCGGAGATCGTGGACTGGCAGGGTCGGGTCGTCGGGTGGTTCTTGCCGGGGGCCGGAGTAGCGCCGGAAGCCGCCTTGATGGCACCACCGCAGGTGCCAGGGTGGCCGTTCGTCCTTGGGGAGGTGGGACCGTCGACTCCCACCGTCGCGGATATCGAGGGAGCCGGCCGGCTAAGCGTTGCGGTTGCGTCGCTCTCGGATGACGACCCGAACACGTACGTGGTAGGTGCCGACGGCAACATCCTGCCAGGATGGCCTCACCCGACAGGCCGCTCGGGGAATCCCGTGACCGTCGTCGATCTCGATCGGGACGGCAGAGCGGAGCTGTTCATCGCGGCGGCACGGCTCTTTGCCCTGGACAGTCGTGGTACGCCCCTGCCCGGTTGGCCTACCGGAGACTCTGGATTTGCTGTCATCGGAGTCGAGGACCTCGACCACGACGGCAGGTGGGAGATCGCAGCGACCGACCGGCGGGGGCACGCGTTTCTGTGGGACCCGGACGGTATGGCTTTGCCTGGCTGGCCGTTTGCATTCCCTACCGATTCCTTCATGGCGAATCATGGCCCGGCACTCGGCGACACCGACGGCGACGGCGTCGCAGAGATCGCCTTCCCAATGAGTCTACGTCCGTCGCTCTATCTGCTTTCGCATGCGGGCAAGGTCCTCCCGGGTTTCCCGATTGACTTCACGTTCGGGGTCAAGGGAGGTGTTGCGATGGCTGACGTCGACGGGAACGGCACGCAGGATCTCGTGGTCCAGGAGAGCGAGGGGGCCTATGTCCTGGACGGGAGGGGGCACCCCCTCCCCGGGTGGCCGATCCCCTACTTCTACGGCTTCCCTGTGTCGGCCATCGGCGACATTGACGACGACGGTAGGCCGGAGCTCGTGAGCGGCACGCTTGGCGGTGACGCCCGCGTCTTTGCGTACAACCACGACGGTACACCGGTCACGGGCTTCCCGGTGACCGTCCCCGGCTTCTCCTTCCTCTCCCAGCCAACACTCGGCGACGTCGATGGAGACGGGGGGATCGACATCGTGCTGGGGGGGATCAACACCGCGTTCGGGGCGCGGGGGAGGATCTTCGCGTGGCACGGCAATGGAAAACCCGTCAAGGGATTCCCGTTCGACCTCCCCGACGACAAGGCGGTGCAGGGATCCTCCGTTACGATCACCGACCTGGACGGTGATGGCGACGTCGATCTCCTGGTCGCGGCGACCGCGGGGCTCAACGGGACGAACAACGGGCGGGTGTTCGCGTTCGACCTCGGCACTCCCTACGACCCGACCACGATGGAGTGGCCGACGTTCGCGCACGACGCGCGCCACACGAGCCGCTACGAGCCACCCGCACGCAAGGTGCTCATGGGGGTGGACCTGGAGCCGGAGGTGTTTGACCTGGACAAGCCACCCAGCAAGCTCACGGCGCACCTGCGCCTACCTGCCGGCTACGAGTCGGTCGAGGTGCGATTCAAGATCGCACGGCTGGACTTCCGGCCGATCCGGGCGCTCGCCGGGACCGAGATCGATTCCGCCGGCCAAGGGCAGGCGGGCGAACGGATCGTGTGCTTCGACGGCGCGGCGCTCGCCGCAGCCCTCCGCGCCCAGCAGCCAACCACGCCGGGCCGCATGCCGGTGACCGTGAACTCCGACATTCTTGACGGCAAGGTGCTGACGGGATTCGCCGACCTGAGGACGTCCCCTGGCCCGCCGCCGGCGGCCCCGCGGGCGCATTTCGCGCCGAGGGTCCTGGACATTGGCGGCGTCCCGCTGGGCCAGACGGGGGTTGGTTCCGTCCTCCTCGACAACCGAGGCGGGGCGGTCCTGTACGTCCGTGATCTCACCGTCAGCGGCGAGGGCTTTTCGACAACGCTGCCGCGGAAGCTGGGAGTCTCACCGGGTGGTTCATTTCCATTGCCGGTGTCGTTCCGGCCGCCGCGCCTCGGGGCGTTCTCCGGGATGCTGCGGTTTGCGACGGACGACGATGACGCTCCGGAGATCGTGGTTCCCCTTCAGGCCACGGGTTTGCCGGAGGCGCCGGAGATCCAGATCTCCGCCACACGCCTTGCCTTCGGGTCGGTCCCGGTCGGGTTTCCGGTCTCGCAAGAGATCCGGGTGGACAACCTCGGGCGTGCGCCGCTGGAGATCCCGGAGATTACGACCGACCACGTGGTGTTCACGTCGTCACGAATCTCCCTGCAGGTTCCGCCGCTCGAGTCGCGGAGTTTCTCCGTGGTGTTCACCCCTACGGCGGCGGAACCGTTCGCCGGCATCCTGCGGCTACAGACGAACGACACCGACGAGCCGGATCTGGAGATCGGGCTCGAGGGGAGCGGAGAGCTTCCGGTGACGGCATTTGTCACGCTCCCCCTCGCCGACCACGTCCTCCAGGTGGACGCGGTCGGTCAGAGCAGTCCCTTCAGCAGCGTTCCGGCAGGGACCCTTGACGTCGAGGCTGCCGGTGATGGAACGCTCTATCTGGCAAGTCCCGAGGACGGCGCGGTGTGGCGTGTCGCGCCGGACGGGCAGGCAACGAGCTTTCTATCGGCGGCGGACGGCTTGGTCACCCCGAGCGCCGTGACGTTGGGCGCCACCGGCGAGCTGTGGGTCGCGGATACAGGGCTCGGGCAGATCCTGTCCCTGGACGCGACGGGGGTTCTCGGAGTGCGCGCGGACCTCGAACCCTCACGTGTCTTCTTTACCGGGATGGCGCTCCTGCCAACCGGCGAAGTGGCGGTCTGCGACGCGGGGGTGATCCAGATCCGGGCCGTCAGCACCACCGGCGCGGTTAGGGTGTTCGCGGAGGATCCGCGCCTATTCGACGCGAGGTCTTGTGCGGTCGGGCCGGACGGCAGGCTCTACGTGGCCTACGACACGGGCAGCGGCTTCGGCCCAGCCGTCGTGCGGTTCGAGTCCGACGGGAGCTTCTCGGTGTTCGCGGACGCCACCGATGGGCTCACCACGACATGGGGGCTGGCGTTCGACTCGAGCGGGCGGGTGTACGTGTCCGACGTGGCCGCAGGGAAGGTGTTCAGGTTTGCCCCGGATGGCACCGGGACGGTCTTCGCCGAGGTGAGCCCGGCGAGCCCATACGCGATTGCGGTGGTTGAGTAGATCGCGCGTGGCACCGTCCCCGCCGCCCGAAAGGGTCTCCTTCACACGCCCGGTTGAGCGACTCCCCCGCACCCGAGCGTGGGATCAAGTTGTCGCAGGCGCGCTGGCTCCGAACTGCGGCGTGGCGCGCAGCCTTACCCCGGCGTCGCGCGCTCACCCGTTCGGGGGAGAATCCCCCTCGGAATGTTGCAAAGCGTCGAGGCCGCAGTTAGAATGCCCCGCCTTTCTGACCTAATCACCCGGGGGGAGTTGCATCCGTCCCGGGATGCGGGGGGGGACGCGGGATGGCCTTGCTCCTGGCGGCGATTGTCTGGGGTCTCGCTCTCTACACCGGGTACTATCTCTACAACGACTCCTACTGGATGCCGACCGCGATCTCGGACGCGGCGAGGCAGATTGACAGCCAGCTCGTCCTGACGATGGCGGTGACCGGCGTGGCGTTCTTCGCCGCCCAGTTCCTCCTCGGCTGGTTCATCCTGAAGTACCGCGACCGTGGTCAGGCGAAGGCGCTCTACCAGCACGGCGACAACCGCATCGAGATCGGTGGCATGATCATCGTCACCGTGGTGTTCGTCGCGGTGGCGTTCGCGGGACAGAAGGTCTGGGCGCAAGTGCACCTCACCACCTCCCCGCCGAACGCAGTGCATGTCGAGATCACTGCCGAGCAGTTCGTCTGGAACGTCCGCTACCCGGGCCCCGACGGCGCCTTCGGGAAGACCGACCCGAAGTTCTACGAGAAGATCGGCAACACGGTCGGCGTCGATCCGTCCGACGCGGCGGGGAAGGACGACCTCACGGTCATCAACAACCTGGCGGTCCCGGTGAACACCCCGGTCGAGCTGACGCTGCGCTCGAAGGACGTCATCCACTCGTTCTTCATGCCGAACCTCCGGATCAAGCAGGATGCGGTCCCCGGCATGGCGATCCCGCTCCGCTTCACCGCCAACAAGGTCGGGGACTACGAGGTCGTCTGCGCCGAGCTGTGCGGGCTCACGCACTACCGGATGTTCGCGTTCCTCAAGGTGCTGGAGCCGGCCGACTACCAGGCGTGGTTGCAGGAGCGGGCGGCGGAGGTGACGCAGTAGCGGTTCGGGCAGCCCCCCTTTCTTCCGGACGGAGAACGATCCATGTCGGTAGCCACGCAGCAGAAGCCCCCGGCGCACGGGCACGCGCCTCCCGAGGGGTTCCTGTGGAAGTACGTGTTCAGCAAGGACCACAAGGTCATCGGGATCCAGTACTACTTCCTGGCGCTCGTCTCCGTCTTCATGGGGATGGGGATGTCGCTGCTGATCCGGCTGCAGCTCGCCTATCCCGACCGGATGTGGCCGCTGCTCGGCAAGATCTTCCCCAAGGGGATGGCGGACGGGGTCTTGAGCCCGGAGTTCTACCTGTCGATGGTGACGATGCACGGCACCATGATGGTGTTCTTCGTGCTCACCACCGCGCCGCAGGGGGGGTTCGGCAACTACATCCTGCCGATCCAGATCGGGGCGCGCGACATGGCGTTCCCCACCCTGAACATGCTGTCGTTCTGGACCACCTTTGCCGGCTTCTGCGCACTGGTCGCCGCGTTCTTCGTGCAGGGCGGGGCGCCGCTCGGCGGCTGGACCGGCTACGCGCCGCTCTCGGCGCTCGGTGAGATCGCGGGGCCGGGCCAGGGGATGGGCCTGAACCTGTGGATCCTCAGCATCGCCCTCTTCTGTCTGGCCTCGCTCCTGGGCGCGCTGAACTTCCTGGCGACGACGCTGGCGATGCGGGCGGAGGGGATGTCGCTCATGCGCATGCCCCTGACGGTGTGGGCCTGGTTCACGACCGCGGTGCTGTCGCTGCTCGCTTTCCCGGTGCTGCTCGGCGGCGGCGTGCTCCTCCTCATGGACCGGATCGGCGGCACGTCGTTCTTCGTCCCCTCGGGGCTGGTTGTCGCGGGGCAGCCGATCGACCACCATGGCGGCTCGGTCATCCTCTGGCAGCACCTGTTCTGGTTCTTCGGCCATCCGGAGGTGTACATCGCGATCATCCCGGGGATGGGCGCGGTCTCCACCATCCTCTCAACCTTCGCGCGCAAGCCGGTGTTCGGGTACAAGGCGATGGTGCTCGCCATCTTCGCCATCGGTGGGCTCGGCTTCTTCGTCTGGGGCCACCACATGTTCATCAGCGGCATGAGCCCCTACACCGCGGTTGCCTTCAGCCTGCTGACCCTCACCATCGGCGTCCCCTCAGCGGTCAAGACGTTCAACTGGCTGGGGACGCTCTGGGGCGCCAAGATCCGCTTCACGACGCCCATGCTGTTCGCCCTCGGCTTCGTGTCGCTGTTCGTGACCGGCGGGCTGACCGGCATCTTCCTGGGCCAGACCTCGATCGACCTGTGGTTCCACGACACCTACTTCGTGGTCGGTCACTTCCACATGATCATGGGCGTCGCCGCCATCTTCGGCATCTTCGCCGCCACCTACTTCTGGTTCCCGAAGATGTTCGGGCGCCTGATGAACGAAGGGCTCGGCAAGATTCACTTCATGCTGACCTTCATCGGCGTCTACGCGATCTTCGTGCCGATGCACGCGCTGGGTCTGGCGGGCCACCCGCGGCGCTACTACGACTCGAGCACCTACGAGTACCTCAGGTCGGCGAACTCGCTCCATATGGTGATCACCTGGGCGGCGTTCTTTACCGCGGCGGCGCAGCTCCTGTTCCTGGTCAACTTCTTCTGGAGCCTCTGGAAGGGGAAGCGCGCGGGAGACAACCCGTGGGAGGCGACGACGCTCGAGTGGTCGATCCCGTCGCCGCCCCCCTTCGACAACTTCGGGGCCCTCGAGCCAGTGGTGCACCACGGCCCCTTCGAGTTCAGCGTGCCGGGAGCGGCCAAGGACTTCGTGATGCAGACCGACCCGCCCTCCGCCGCCACGGGCAAGCACTGAGCCCGCGATGACGACCTTGACCGGCTTGGGGCTCCTCGACGGAGGGGAGGGCGACCCGAAGGTCGTCGCCCTGCCCCGTCGCCCTATCCGGCGGGAGCCGCTCGACGCCGATGGCGTGGCGATGCTCGGCACCTGGGTGGCGCTGGCGCCAATCGCGATGCTGTTCCTGGCCTTCGTCAGCGCGTTCATCGTGCGGCGCGGCCTGGGTGAAGGCTGGACCGCGATCCGGCTCCCCGCCCTGGTGTGGGTGAACACCGCGGTGCTGCTCACGAGCAGCTTCACCCTGGAGTTGGCGCGCCACGCCTCGCGCCGCGGCGGCAAGGATGCCGGCTGGATGGGACGCACGCTGCTGCTCGGGGGGATGTTTCTTGCCGGCCAGACGGTGGCCTGGAAAATGCTCTTCGGGGCCGGTGTCTCCTTGGGACTGACACCCTACGGCTCCTTCTTCTACCTGCTCACCGGCTGCCACGCGGTGCACCTCGCGGGCGGCCTGCTGGCCCTCGCGGCGGCGGCGCTGTGGCCCCGTGACGGGACGCGCAAGCTCTCGCGCCATGGCGCCATCCGGGTGTGCGCGATCTACTGGCACTTCATGACGATCGTCTGGGTGGGGATCCTGTCCCTGCTCATGATCGGGAGGTAACCGTGTCCGAAGCGGTCGCGAAATCTCGGGCCACCGGCCTGCGCCTCTGGGGGGGTGGCGTCAACCCCTACGGGGTGGTTTACAAGAAGCTCGGGATGTGGCTGTTCATCGTGTCGGACTCGCTCACCTTCGGGGCGCTGCTGTTCGCCTACAGCTACCTGCGGATGTCGAGCCCGAGCTGGCCGAGCCCCTTCCACCTGTACCCCTCGATCGCCTTCTCGTCGGTGATGACGCTGTGCCTGTTGAGCAGCAGCTTGACGATGGTACTCGCGGTGCACCACTCCCGCCATGGCGAGCGCGGCAAGGTCGTGCCGTGGCTGCTCGCCACCATGGCCGGCGGCGCGACCTTCATGGTGCTGCACGCCATGGAGTGGATGAACCTGATCCGCGAGGGGATGACGCTGAAGGCGAACCCGTGGGGCGACGCGATGTTCGGCGGCACCTTCTTCACCATCACCGGCCTCCACATGTTCCATGTGTTCAGCGGGATCGCCTACCTCGGCGTGATCGCGGTCGGCTTCGGGCGCAAGAAGTTCAACGCCGACGATGTCGAGGTGGTCGGGCTCTACTGGCACTTCGTCGACCTGGTCTGGATGTTCGTGTTCCCGCTCGTCTACCTGATGTCGGTCCACATGGGGGAGTGAGGATGTCGCACGGCAACGAGGCGCTGCACGAACACCCGAGCGTCGGGATGCGTCCGATGTACTGGGTGTGGTTCTGGCTCCTGGCGATGACGGGGATCGAGGTGTTCCTCGCCTACCTGCAGATGCCGCTGCGGCTGATGCTCATCGCCCTGATCGGGCTGAGCGTGGTGAAGGCGGCGCTCATCATCGGCTACTTCATGCACCTCAAGTTCGAGCGGCTGAACCTGGTGCTGACGATCATCCCCGCCATGGTCGCTTGCATCCTGTTGATGAACATCTTCTTCCCCGACGCGAAGCGCCTGACGACCCACGGCGTGAACCGGCACATGAATGCGGCGCCGCCGGCCGGCGGGGCCGCCCACCCGTGATGCGCGCCTCGCGCCGGCTCGCGGGGGTCGCGCTGACGCTGTCGGCCGCGGCCGCTCCCGAGGCGCTGGCGCAATGCGCCATGTGCGCCCAGAGCGCGCAGGCGGCGGGCCCCCCTTCGGTGGTCGCCAGAACGTTCGGTCTCGCGGCGCTCGCGCTTCTGGTCCCGGTCACCGTGGCGCTGGGCGGGACCGGGTACCTGCTGTGGAGGTTCCGCGGCGAGAGCGGCGCTCAGTCGTCGAAGCCGCCTTCGTCCCCGTAGCCGCCCGGCATCTCTTCCCCCTCGCCCCCCTCGTCGCCGCCGTCCTCCCCACCCATATCGGCGTCGCCCCCGTCCCAGCCGTCTCCCCCGCCCGATTTCGAGGTCATCCCCGCCACCGCGAAGCGCGAAGCCACGCGCGCCGCCCGCTTCCCGCAGCGCGGACAAGGGGCGGCCTGCGGCGTCTTGCCACCCGGAGTCACGATCTTCTCGAACTTGCGACGGCAGGTCCTGCACCCGAACTCGTAGATCGGCATACGCGCCCCCCCTCCCTCGGCACCTCATGCTACCGCACCTCACTCGGGAAGCCGATTCCTCGGGATCCGCATCCATGAATCGCGGCGCGGTGGCCGAGGGGTGGCAGGGGTGATATAAACCGAGAATGCGCCTCGGTATCCTGCGCCATGCCGACGCCGTGCGCGTCGGAGGTCTGGTTCGCGACGACCCGGACCGGCCGCTTTCGCCGCTCGGCCGTGACCAGGCACGCCGCGCCGGCAATCTAATGCACTCCTCCGGCTTCCGCTTTGACTACCTGTTCACCAGCCCGCTGATGCGAGCGGTGCAGACGGCGGAGCTCGTCGCGACCGCCCTTTCCTACGGCGGCCCGGTGGAAGCCCTCCCGCTGCTGGGGCGACACGACGCCTGGCGCACCGAGCTGGACGGACTGCTCGACGAGGTTGCCGACGGAAACGGCAAGGCGGCGGTCCTGCTCGTCGGTCACAACCCCGACCTGAGCGAGATTGCCGCGGCCGTCCTCGGCCTGACGCCGGCGGCGGTCCAGCTCGACACCGCCTGCGGCTGCATCGTCGATCTGTCCGCCCCCCGGATCACCAGCGTCGGCACCCTGATCGGCTTCGTCGACCCCGCGGCAACGGAACTGCGCCGCCACCCCTGAAGCGGCCTACGCCCCTCGACCGTCACACCCTGCCCTGGCAGTCACGAACGCTGACACGAGGCGTGACGATCCGATAGCGAGCTGACCGAGAGTCCACGCCGCGCCATCCCGCGCCGCTGCAACGCCTTCGGTGCGCACGGCCCGTTTTCCACTCCCTGGCACGCGATCTGCCTAAGTCCCGACACACCCCGGCGTAGGCAAGGGTGGCGATCGATCGGCGCGGACGGGGCAGGGATCCCACCGCGGAGGCAGAGGCATTCGTCCGCCGGACGGCGGACTTGGAGGAGAGCATGAGGATGGCGCGCACCTGGACGACCCTTCTGCAGTCCGGTCTCGTGTGGGCACTGGTGGTCGCGGCGCAGGCCGGCGCTCCCGCTGCTGCTGGCGGACCGGTCACCTGGACCGAGCGGGGAGTCGATCTCGAGGGTCCATTCGTCCGCGCGATCGGCACCGACGCGGACGGCTATCCCGTCCGGCTGCTCGCGATCCGCTCCACCGCGGGGTCCCCGGACGAGAGCACGTTCGTCTTCGTGCAGGACGGTCGCCCGCTGGTGGTGGAGCGCTTGGAGATCGCGGGAGGCGTGTGGCTCACCGTGCGCCTCGGCGGTGACCGCCTGGTGCTGGAGCGGGTCGAGGATCCGATCCGCCGGAGCTCGACGCTTCGCTACACCCTGCCGGACGGAGGCGTGCAGCAGTTCGAGGTCGGGCCGCGCGGCGAGATCGACGGGGATCGTCAGGCGCTGCAACGCGCGTTCAGCCGCAGCCAGGCATTGCTCGACCGGGTCGCTGCCTTCGTGACGGCAATCGAGGACCCTGTCCTCGCGGCGAGCCTCGCACGAGCCGCACTCCCCTCTTCACGTCTGGAGTTCGCCGGACGAAACGGCAAATGGTCCGACTACAGCCGTTGCGTCGACGAATGCGCCGCCGACTGCACCGGGCAGTGCGCCGCGGAGTGCAACCTCGGAATCCTCGACCCCGCCGGGCTCCTGTGCGGACTGTGCAAGACCGCCTGCCTGACGGGGTGTAGCACCGGCTGCGCCCCGATGTGGAGCAGGGAATGACGCGGTGAATGAGCGACCCGGCTCCCTCCCCCTGGGAGGCAGGTCATGCCCGGGGGACCACCTTGGTCCCCCGGGCCGCCGGCTCTCCGCCCCCTGGTGGGAGGTGGCCGGCCGAACGGCGCTCGCGGGTGCGCTGGGCGTGCCGGGCCTCACTTTCCTGATGTTGCAGCTGCTCAAAGTACTCGGCGGCATCTCGGGCCTCCGAAGCGCTCTACCGACGCTGGTGATCGCGACCTGCCTTCTCGCCGTGGCGTGGCAGGCGGCCCATGGCCGGACGCTTCTCCCCGGACTGCTGCTGGCCGCGTACGCCGCCACCCTCGCGGCACGCCTCGTGGGGGTGGGGGATCCGCTGCGACAGGGGAACGCCGTCGCGGTCCACTTGCTTGTTGCCGGGCTCGGGATCGCCTGGATCGCCGGTCGCCATGCCGCCGTCCGCCGCCGCACGCTGCTCCCGGTGCAGGCCGCCGCCCTCGGCCTGGGCGCTCTCTGCCTGGCTGCCGCGCCCGCCGCCGCCGCCGAGATCGGGCGCCTGCTCGGGTCGGCGCTCGAGCCACCGGTGCGGACGACGACCGTCGCTGTCGGAGAGCCGGTTCCTGCCCTCCGCTTCACGACGCTGGCGGGCGAGCCGGTAACGCTGCAAGCACCTCGAGTCGTCTACGTGGTCAGTTTCTGGGCCACCTGGTGCGCCCCCTGCTTGCTCGAACTCCCCGAACTGGAGGCGGTGGCGCGGCGGGCGGCCGCGGACCCCGCGGTTCGCTTCCTGGCGGTGAACACGGAGGACCTCGCGCCGGAGAGCATCCGCGCCTTTCTCGACCAGCGAAACCTGACCGGCCTGCCCGCGTGTCTCGATCCGGAAGGGGCCAGCGACGGATTGGGAGTCCGCTCCCTTCCCCTGACGTTGCTGGTCAAGGACGGCAGAGTCGCACGGCGATTCGAGGGGTACCGCAACGGTATCGGCGTCGAGATCGAGACGGAGATCGCAAGGCTGCGGCGGATGGGTAGAGGGAGCCTCGAGGCGGCGTGGTGATCCCGGACGTTCGGCGCGGAGTTGGCAGGCCCAGAGGGACTCGAACCCCCAACCCCCGGTTTTGGAGACCGGTGCTCTACCAGTTGAGCTATGGGCCTATGATTGCGTCGAACGCCGGCAGATTCTAGCAGAAACCCCGGTCACTCGGGATGGAGCGTCACCCCAGGAACTCACCCATGTTGGTGGCCCCGAAACAGCAGTGATCGGGATCGAGCTCGCGCACGAACGACGCGACCAGCGCCACGGTGCGCTTGACGCCGGCCGTCTTCTCGGGGTCGGTCTGGGGCAGCAGGCGCACGGTCGCACCCCCCTCGTCCCGCAGGCGCACGTGCACGAAGAAGTGCTGCCGGTGACCCGACTCGACCACCAGCGCATCGAGGAGCGCGTCCCGGCCACCCCGCTCCAGGTAGAGCGACTCGATCTTGACCACGTCCTGCGCCTGACGGTCGAAGAGCGGCCGAAAGCGGTCCCGCAGAACCTCCAGATCGACCGGCCCCTCGACCACCACGTGCGGCATGGCGTCCCCTCCCCTGCCCGCATCGCAGCAGGATCTGCGGCCCGCAGACGGACGGGCGCGGCGGATGATACCACCCGCTCGGCGTCAGGGTCGCAGCGGTTCCCGGCACCCCTCTGCTATCATCGCGAGTGACTGCCGGACCGGGAGAGGCCCCTGCCGATGCACGCCAGACTCCGCGCCAGAACCCCCCTCCTCATCGCCCTGATCGCGGTGGCCTGCGGGAAGAACGAGCCCCCTGGACGCACCTTCGACGCCGTGCAGGCCGAGCGCCGCGACATCGCGGCCTCCGCCATCGCCGACGGCACGGTCGAGCCAATCCTGACGGTCGAGGTGAAGTCGAAAGCCTCCGGCGAGATCATCGAGATCCCGGTGGACACCGGTGACGACATTCGCCCTGGACAGGTCCTCGTGCGGATCGACCCGCTCGACAACCAGAACGCCTTCGACCAGGCGGACGCCAACCTGCGCGCCGCGCTGGCGCGGCAGGAGACCACGCGCGCCGCACTGAGCCGCACGACGGTCCTCCACGGCACGGGGCTCTTGACCGACGCCGACTTCGACCAGGTCCGCCTGCAGGCAAGCGAGGCGGAGGCCGAGGCGGTGAAGGCGCGCATCGCGCTGGACACCTCCAAGCGCAGGCTCGACGAGACGACCGTCCGCTCGCCGATGCCGGGCACGATCCTGACGCGGGGGGTGGAAGTCGGGAACGTCATCGCGTCGGCGGTCAGCCAGGTCTCCGGCGGCACCGTGCTGATGACGATGGCCGATCTGTCCACCATCCAGGTGCGCTCGCTCGTGGACGAGGCGGACATCGGCCGGATTGCCCCCGGAATGGCCGCCCGGGTGACGGTCGAAGCCCATCCGGGGCGCATCTACGAGGGGACGGTCCAGAAGATCGAACCGCAGGCCGTGACCGAGCAGAACGTCACCCTCTTCCCTGTCCTCGTGCACCTGCCGAACCCCGACGCCTCGCTGCGTCCCGGCATGAACGCCGAGGTCGAGATGCTCATCGACAGGCGCCATGACGTCCTCACCGTGCCGGCCGAAGCGCTCCGCTCTCCCAAGGAGGCGGCCGCCGCGGCGCGCTTCCTGGGACTGGAGCTGCCGGCGCCGAACGGCACCGTGCAGGCGGCCGAGACCGCCCCCGGCGGCGAGCGGCCCGGGGGTGCGACGGCTGGCATGCCGCCCGGGGCCAAGGGGCGGCGCGCGGAGGGGGGCGGACGCAAGAGTCCACCGGCCACAGGAGAGCAGAAGGCGAGCGCGGGACGTCCCGCCGTCGTGTTCGTGGAAGGGGCCGCGGGGCCTGAGATGCGTTCGGTCATCGCGGGACTGTCGGACTGGGAGTACACCGAGGTGCTGAGCGGCCTCGCGGACGGTGAGAAGGTTCTGCTGCTCCCCTCCGCGACGGTCATGCGACAGGAGCAGGAGGCCCAGGAGCGCTTCCGCCGCAGCCGCACCATGCCGGGAATGGACGGCAGCGGCAGGGCGAAGCGGGGGGGCGGCCGGTGACGCTGGTCGTCGAGCTCTGGGAGATCCTGCGCGCCGCGCTCTCCGCGATCCACGCCAACCTCCTGCGCGCGACGCTGACGATGCTCGGTATCATCATCGGCGTGGGCGCCGTAATCACCATGGTCGCCTTGGGCGAGGGGGCGAAACAGTCGGTCCAGGATCGGATCCAGGCGCTCGGGACCGACAACTTCACGCTGCGCCCCGGAAACTTCACCATGGGGGGAATCACCCGTGGCGAGGCGCGTCTGACCGTCGAGGATGCGGAGGCGCTCGAGCAGCGCGCGACGACCATCAGTGCGATCGTCCCCGAGATGCGCGGCAACCAGCAGGTCGAGCGCGGCATCACCAACGCGTCGCTCAACGTCACCGGCACCAGCGCGAACTGGCTCGACGTGAACCGGTTCGAGATGGACGTCGGCCGTTTCCTCACCCCCGAGGACCTCGAGGGGCGGCGCAAGGTCACGGTGCTCGGCGCGGCGGTGCTGCCGCAGCTCGAGACCAGCGCGGCGGAGGTGCTCGGCGACGAGGTGACGATCGCCGGGCTCCGCTTCGAGGTGGTGGGCGTGATGAAGGAGAAGGGGGGCGCGACTTTCTCCAACCCGGACGAGCAGCTGCTCATCCCGCTCACGACCGCCCGCCTGCGCGTGTTCGGGCGCGACTCGCTCAGCTCGATCACGATCCAGGCGGCCTCCCCCAGGGGGGTCGATCGCAGCATGCTGGAGATCGAGAAGCTGATGCGCCGCCAGCACCGCTTGCACGAGGGGCAGGAGAACAACTTCCGCTTCTTCCGGCAGTCGAGCCTGCTCTCCACCTTCGAGGAGACCAGCCGCACCTTCGCCATCCTGCTGGCCGCCATCGCGGCCGTGTCGCTCGCCGTCGGCGGCATCGGCATCATGAACATCATGCTGGTCTCGGTCACGGAGCGGACGCGGGAGATCGGGGTTCGCAAGGCGCTCGGCGCCACGCGGCGGGTGATCCTGTCGCAGTTCCTGGCGGAGGCGCTGACGCTCTGTCTCCTCGGCGGCGCGATCGGGGTTGCCGCGGGGTTCGGCGCCTCGCACATCCTGGCGCAATCCGCCGGGTGGCGGACGATCGTGACGGGCAACTCGGTCGCCCTCGCGGTCGCGGTGAGCGCCGGCGTCGGAATCTTCTTCGGCCTCTACCCCGCTGCCCGCGCCTCGCGGCTCGACCCGATCGAGGCGCTGCGGTACGAGTAGGCCCTCGCCGTCATTCCGCCCGGCATCCAGTCGTCACCTTGACTCCCTCGGCCGCACTGGACCCCGGCTTTCGCCGGGGTGACGCTGCTGGGGGCGGCGGAAGTGGAAGGCGCGCGGAGACCGCTCCCTTCACCGTCATTCCGGCGGCCGGAATCCAGTCGACACCTTGGCTCCTACGACCGCCCTCGAC
>Ga0137429_1000049_pt1 | contig 67945 bp, 57 predicted proteins | sample EasRivERMZT736_2_FD_102304 | JGI IMG/M metagenome (GOLD analysis project Ga0137429, IMG submission 102304) | Soil microbial communities from meander-bound floodplain in the East River, Colorado, USA - East River MetaG ERMZT736_2 | ecosystem: Environmental > Terrestrial > Soil > Floodplain ...
GTAGGGGGCCTGCGCCTCGTACTTCTGGCGCACGGTCTCGGTGGGATCCGGGGCGGGATCTGCCCGTCCGGTGCTCGCTTCTCGCAGATCGAGCAGCAGGCGCCGCAGCGCCCGCCGGCGCGCCGGCGGCGCTCCGCCCGGCGCGGCGTCGCCCACCCGCGCCAGAATGGCGTCGAGCTTGATCTCTACCGGTGGACCCGGGTCGCCATCGCCGACCACCTCCACCCCCTGCTTTCCGAGGCTCGTCACCCGCAGCAGATCGAGTGCCCCACCGATCGAGACCACCACGAGCTCACCGGGGCGCGGCGCGCCGGCGGCGAGGGGAAGCGCGCGCAGCGGAGCGTCGCCGCGGATCGTCGGCCACATGCGGTCGCCCCGGTACACGATCTCCACCGGCCGGCCTGCGGCGAGCTGCCGCTGCAGCAGGTAGGCGGAAGCGTATCCCGGGAGATCGCGCAGGAAGAGCGCCGACTGCGGCTGCCAGAACGAGTGCATCACGGTTGGCGCGGGCTCACGCGCCGGAGAAGCGCGCGTGCTCGGTCCGTGGGATCCCCCGGGTGCGCCACGCAAACCGCTCCGCGACAGGGCTCGGCGTGCGCTCGATGACGTCCGCGATGATCCGCCCCAGAACCGGTGCGAACTTGAAGCCGTGGCCGCTGTCCCCGGCGGCGACGATGAGCCCTTCGCGCTCGGGATCATGGTCGATCCAGAAGTTGCCGTCCCAGGTGTCGCAGTAGAGGCAGAGGCGCGTTCCGGCGAGCGGGGCGCCGGCGAGGTCCGGGATCGTCCCGCGCAGGAACTCGCGGAACCGTCCCTCCCAGTCGGAGGGCACCTGCCGCGGGGCGTGAGGGTCGATCCGGATCCCCGGACCGTGGTTTCCCATCTTGACCCGCCCGTCGGCCACCGCCGGGAAGCCGTACCAGCCGGTGCTGCCGATGTCCGCAGCCCACACCGCGAAGCGCGGCGCGCGGTACGGGTCCGGGTTGGCCGGCTGAAACTGGAGCACCGGGTGGCCGGTCGCCCACATCACGTCGGCCAGGTGCGGCAGCAGGGTCGGGGTCCAGGCGCCGGCCGCCATCAGCACCCGGTCGGCGGCGATCGTCTCCCCCTCCACGGTATCGATCCCGGCGGCACGCGAGCCGTGCTCACGCAGCCGCGCGAAACGGACTCCCTCGCGCAGCGTCACCCCCTCGTCGCGCGCCTCACCGACGAGCCGCTCCACGACCCGGCCGCTTTCGGCCCAGCCGGCACGAGGATTGAAATAGCCGTCGGGGTAGCGATCGGTTCGCCAGGCGGGGAAACGGCGCTGCAAGGCGGTGGGTGTCAGGCGCTCGAGCTGGTTGCCGCGCGCCGTGAGCATCGCGAAGCTGTCGTGCTCGTACCCACCTGGGCGCATCGGTGCGCCGGCGAGCACCAGGAAGCCGTCCTGATGGAACGGCGGCTGCGCCCAGGTGCGGTTCCACTCGTCCCACCCCGCGAGGGCCTCGGCGGCGAGGTCGGCGTACAGGCCGTCCGTGCCGTAGTCCATCCGGACCGCCTTGCTGACGTCGGTGGAGGCGGCATCGGGATGCGGCAAGGGCCCCGGATCACAGAGGGTGACGCTCCAGCCGCGCTGCCGCAGCTCCAGCGCGGCGGTCACGCCGAAGATCCCCGCGCCGACGATCACGATCGAACGCGGGGTGGGGTCGGTCGACGATGCAGGCAACTCCGCTCTCTCCAGGCGGCGAAGTATAGCGTGGGAGGGACCGGATCGCGGGCTGCAGACGGTCCGCCAGGCACCTTCTACTTCGAGCCGGCGCCACTCCGCACGCAGCGGAAACCCAGATGGTTGGCTCCGGTCGTCACCTCACCGTTGCCGCGGGTACCCGGCATGTAGCGGGTGCAGTACTGGTCGGTGCAGAGGAACGAGCCCCCCTTGTGGACCCGCTTCTTCTCCGTCGGCTCGCTCGGGTCCCAGGACGACTCCGGGCCCTGCGGGTTGCGCGCCACGCCGCCCGCGGCGAGCCGGGCGTAGTAGTCGGGACGATACCAGTCGCTGCACCATTCCCAGACATTTCCCGCCACGTCGTGCAGCCCGTACCCGTTCGCCGGGAACTGCGCGACCGGGGCCAGACCCGCGAACCCATCCTCGGCCGTGTCCCGCACCGGGAACTTCCCCTCGTAGATGTTCGCCATCCACTTGCCGCCCGGCTTGAGCTCGTCCCCCCACACGTAGGTCTTGCCGCTCAGGCCGCCGCGCGCGGCGAACTCGAACTCCGCCTCGGTCGGCAGGCGCTTGCCGGCCCATGCCGCGTACGCCACCGCGTCCGGGTAGGCGATGTGGACGACGGGGTAGTGCGAGCGCCCCTTGAGATCAGTCCCCGGTCCCTCGGGGTGGCGCCAGTTCGCCCCCGTCTGGTAGCGCCACCACTGGAACATGTCGTGGAGCGGCACGGGGCCGGGGGTCGGCGTGAAGACGGTCGAGCCGGCCACGAGGTTCTCCGGCGGCGCGGTGGGAAACTCCTCCTGCGTCGGCACCCGCTCGGCGATCGTGACGTAGCCGGTCGCTTGCGCGAACTTCTCCCACTGTTCGTTCGTCACCTCGGTGCGATCCATCCAGAAGCCATCCAGGTAGACGCGGTGGATCGGCCGGGCGTCGGGCATCGGATCGTGCCCGCCGCAGACGGAGTCGGTCGTGGGGTCCTCGCTTCCCATCGAGAACTCGCCGCCGGGGATCCAGACCATCCCGTCCGGCGCGGGGGCTGGCGGGGTCGAGGGATTGGTGACCGTTGGCAAGAAACCCAGGCGCGTCGGGGCCGGCGTCGCGGGCGATACGGGAGCGGGCGGCTCCTTGCGGGTGAGGACGTATGCCGCTCCCGCGGTCGAGGCGATGAGCGCCAACCCCACCACCCAGCGCCAGGCGGTGCCGCCGCGCGCCGGGGGTGGCGATCCCTTCGGGCTCTTGCGACTCATCGAGGTTGCGGCTCCGATCCCTATCGCGATCGTTCATCGACTCGGGCCGCGCCCGGTTGAAACGGGTGCGGCTGGCTCGGTTCAGTCAGCAGTGCACTCGGCGTGGGGTTACTTGTCACCCGCACCGCGGTCGATGTTCGGCGTCTTGTACCCCATCATGCCCTGGTTGTAGGCGCTGACGTTCCAGTAGCCGATGTCATCGCCCCAGATGATGAGGACGTTCGGCTTCTTCGCTGCAGCCTGCGCCGACAGGGCGGCGCCGATCGCCAGGCAGAAGATGAGTAAGAGAGATCGGGGTGCAACTCTCCGCATGTGTGTCTCCTTGGGTCGGATGCGATGGGTGTCGCTAGCCTGAATGCCCGCGTGCCTTGTATTCTACCCGGCGGCGTGGGGGGCGGGTCAACCGGGCGCCGCGAATCGGCCTCGGGCGCGGGATATCGGAATGAGCGTATCGCGTGTCGTGATCGTAGGGGCGGGGTTCGGCGGCCTCGCCTGCGCGCGGCGGCTCGCGGGCGGTCCGTTCGACGTCCTGCTGGTCGATCGGAACAACTACCACCTGTTCACGCCGCTGCTGTACCAGGTCGCCTCGTCGCTGCTGAACCCGGGCGACATCGCCACGCCCGTGCGCGCCATCCTGCGGGGCGTCCGCAACGTCCGCTTCCGGCAGGCGGAAGTCACGGGGGTGGACCTCGAGGCGCGGCGCGTGCGCACGGCCGCGGGAGACGACGTCCCGTACGATTACCTGGTGCTGGCGGCCGGGAGCACCACGCACACCTTCGGCATCGCCTCGGTCGCGTCGCTGGCGCGCGGACTCAAGGACCTCCCCGAGGCGTTGGCGCTGCGCAACCACATCCTGTGCTGCTTCGAGGAGGGGGCGCGCCGTCCCGACGCCGCGGCCCGGCGTGAGTGGCTGACGTTCGTCGTGGTCGGCGGCGGGCCGACGGGCGTCGAATACGCCGGCGCCCTGGCGGAGCTGGCGCGGCTCGTGCTGGCGCGCGACTACCCCGAGTTCGACATCGAGGAGGTTGCGATCGTTCTGCTCGAGGGGCGCGAGCGCCTGCTCTCCGCCTTCCCCGAACCTCTCGCCGAGGAGGCACGAGCGCAGCTCACGCGGCGCGGGGTGCGCGTGCGGACGGGCGTGCAGGTGAGCGGGGCGGCGGCAGGCGAAGTCGTGCTGTCGACCGGCGAGCGGCTGCAGGCGCGCACCCTGGTGTGGGCGGCTGGCGTCCGCCCCGCGGCGATCGCGGAGCAGCTGGCGGTGCCGCGGTCACGATCGGGGCGCATCGAGGTGGACGAGTTCCTGCGGGTGCGCGGACAGGAGCGGGTCTTCGCGGTGGGCGATGTTGCCGCCGCCCGCTCCGGCGACGCGGACCTTCCGATGCTCGCCCCGGTCGCCACCCAGGCGGGCAGTGCGACCGCCGAGAATCTCCGCCTCGCCGTGGACGGGCGACCGCTGCGGCCGTTCCGCTATCGGGATCGCGGGACGATGGCGACGATCGGGCGGAACGCAGCGGTGGCGTGGGTCGGGAAGGTGCAGCTCAAAGGGTTCGCCGGCTGGGTCGCCTGGCTCTTCCTGCATCTCTACATGCTGATCGGCTTCCGCAACCGGCTGCTCGTGTTGATCGGGTGGGGATGGAACTACCTCCGCTACGACCGCCCGATTCGCATAGTCGCTCGCGCCAAGGACGACTGAGAACCAGGCGGGAGCCCCGTCCGGAAGCGATGTTTGACCGGCCCTCTGGCCTTCGTGAATCATCCGGGCTAGGATCCCGCGATGCCTCCAACCGAGCTCCCCGTGATCGGCTGGCGCGAATGGGTGGGACTGCCCGACCTCGGGATCCCCGCGATCAAGGCCAAGGTCGACACCGGGGCGAGGTCCTCCTCGCTCCACGCCGTCAACATCGAGCTGTTCCGCCGCGGCGAGACGCACATGGTCCGGTTCACGGTGTTTCCGCTCCAGCGTGAGCGACGCCGCGCCGTGACGGCCGAGGCCGTCCTTCTCGGCCGGCGGCTGGTGCGCAACTCGAGCGGTCAGGAGGAGTTCCGGCCGATCATCCGCACGTCGATCGAGGTGATGGGGCGCACCTGGCTGATCTACCTGACGCTGGCGCGGCGGGACGCGATGGGGTTCCGGATGTTGCTGGGGCGCCGCGCCGTGCGGCGGAGGTTCCTGCTCGACCCGGGACGCTCGTTCCTGACGGGGAAGGCGCGCGTGCCGGCCTCGAGGCGCAAGCCGAAGCCCTCGCGCTGATCCCCCTCCTCCGTCACCCCGGCGGAAGCCCGGGTCCAGAACGGCGCTGCATGCGATCGTCGCTCTGGATTCCCGCTGCCAGCCGCGATCAGCCTCCGCCTCGCGCCTCGATCTCGCGCAGCAATCCGGACGGCGTCGCGGGCCGCTGCAGGAGGGCGAAGAAGCGCTCGGTGCGCTCGGGCCCCACACCGACGTACCTCCGCACCAGATCCTCGCCGACGGTGTAGTTGAACACGTACGAGCGGTAGGTGCGGATGAACTCGATCGACTTGCGGGCCCGATCCTCGCTCACCAGCCAGTGGCGGACCAGGAACGCCGCCACCTCCTCCGCCGGCCGCCCGTCATCCAGCAGCAGCCGCGCCGCCTCGCCGCGCACGTGGCGAAGCGGCTCGAGCGCCTGTATCACCTCGCGGTAGCGCGCGAAGTCGGCGTCCCGGATCCCCGCGAGGGGAGCCATCGCCTCTGCGACGAAGCGCCACTCCGCGTCCGGCGTGAAGACGATGGAGGCCGCCAGGTTGGCGGTCCCCTCCGCAAGCAGCGACTGCGGCGAGTACAGCGGGTAGATCTCGTACTCGGGCCAGCCCCGGCCGCGCACCAGGCGATCCTCGAGCAGCGCGTTGTAGGTATGATGGCCGGGGTACCCCTCGTGCGCGATCGTGATCAGGTGCGGGTGGAGCTCGATTGGCAGGTCGGTATTGACCTCGATGAGGCTCTGGAACCCGCCCTGGTACCAGTTGTAGGCGTTCCAGGGTTTGCCGGTGACGAAGGCGGCGAGGAACGCTTCTCCCTCCGGAAGCCGGACCTGGCCACCGGTGCGCCGTCGGGTCTCGTCGAGGCAGCGTTCGACGACGGCGGCGAGCCGGTCCGTGGGGATGACGAACCGCTTACGGAACGCCTGCACGCGCGCCCCGAGATCGCCGTCACCTGGCAGCAACGCCTCCAGCCGGGCGCGCGCCGCCTCGAACTCCGCGATCGGGTGCCGCGCCGGCTCGAGATCGTAGAGCAGCGTTGCTTCCTGGGCGAGGGACATCGACTCGCCGAGCAGCCGTCGCAGGAATGTCTCCACCGCAACGGACTGCTTCTCCAGGAACTCGCGCCGATCGGAGGGGGGGAGCGTGCGCAGTCGCTGCAGCAGCAGCCGCGCGCGCTTGAGCAACTCCTCCGGCGGGATCGGCATACCACGCCCGGCGTCCTCCTTCCAGGCAGGAGGCCCGTAGTAGGCGTCGACGTAGTTGCCGTCGTGCCGGCCGACGGCGAGCACGAGGTGGATGTAGTCGACTGCCGCCTGGTCGAGCGGACCCGGCTCCGTCCCCGCACCCGACGCCACAGCCATGAGCCAACCTCCGGAGAGAAGGAGCGCCCCCGTCAGCATCATGGCGATCCGGCCGCCGTCGCAGGCGCCGACGCCGTACGCGCCGCCAGTCCCAGCGGCGCGCTCACATGCTCATGGATCGGCATGCGCTCGTTGTTGTCCTCCGGGTGCTCGCGCAGGTACGGTCCTGCGATTGCCTGCGACGACTCGTCGGCCTTGAAGCGCTGGTAGAGGACTGACTCGCGTGTCGCGTTCTCCCGATCCCCCGCCCCGCGGTACGCGAGCATCAGGTGGTAGTGCGCCTGCAGGTCCTCCGGGTCGATGGCGAGCGTCTGCTTGAGCTGCGCGATCGCCTCCGGGAACTTTCCTTGCAGGAACAGCACGCGTCCGATCTGGTTCGACACCGCCCGGTCACGAGGGTAGCGGGCGGCGGCGGCCCGCAGGTGCCCCAGCGCGCCGTCGTAGTCCCCCATGTCGCGGAGCGACATGCCGTAGAGGAAATGCGCGATGCCGAGGTCGGGATTGAGCGCCAGCGCCTGGTCCAGCAGCGGCAGCGATCCGCGGGCGTCTCCCTCGCGATCGCGGACGCGCGCGCGGTTTGCCCAGCCGTCGGCATACGCAGGGTCGATCTCGGTGACCTTGGTGAAGGCGCGCTCGGCGCCGCGCAGATCTCCCTGCAGCAGCAAGCCGATCCCGTAGTCGTTCCAGCGCGTCCGGGCCCCTTCCCCTTCCCCTGCCTGGAGCTCGACGGCCGGCCCGGCCGCGATCGGCAGCTCCACCACCTGCCGGGACATCACGACGATCGGCACGTCCGGGATCCGGCGAATCGTCGAGGAGGTCTTCGTCGGATCGCCGGTGAACACGAAGCGGCCCATGTCGAAGTCGGGAGTGACCTCGAACTCCGGCTGCGCGGGGTCGCGAACCCCCGCGAACGCCCACTGGTTCTGGAACCAGGTGAACTTCCGGTACGAGAGCCTGGCCTCGAGCGTGACCGGGCCGCGTACATCCACCGGCACCTCCATCCGGAAGTGAACCGTGTCCGCGGCGCCGGGTGGGATCAGGCGCACGTAGGCGACCGAGCGCCCCGCCCAGGCGTTGCGCTTGTCGATCGGGTTGCCGCGCGCGTCCAGCATCAGCGAGCGGTAGCGATGGGCCCCGCTCTCGAGCGGCCCGCGGCCGCCGTCCTCCACCCGACCGCTCCAGAAGAAGTCGCGTCCGTCGGCGCCGGTCGCCCGCAGCTCCGCCCAGACGTCGAAGGCGTCGACCGTCCCGCCCGGAAAGAAGTGGCCGACCCCCAGCGTCCGGACCACGACTTCGACGTTGACCGTCTCCCCGGGAACCAGCGTGGCGTCGACCGCGCCGAGCGGCGCCGTCAGACGGGGGAGCGCGCGCGTCTGCGCGGTCGCTTCGATCCCCATCTCCTCCGCCTCTGGGAAACTCGCCTGCGGCCTGGCCTCCGCCCGGACGGCGCGCGGGGAGCCGCTGGCCACCTCGAGGGGTTCGCCGGCGGTGCGCGCCAGGCCGAAGATGTCGATGCGGACCTGGTTGGCCTGCAGGAAGGCGGTCACGGCCTTCACCTGGTCTTCCAGGCCATGCGAGGTGGGGACGGCCGTATTGGCGGCGGCGAAGCGGTGCGAGTGCACCTTCCCGCCGCGGTTCCCGGCGTCAAGCGAGTCCACCAGCGGCATGTGGCAGTCGGCGCAGTTCTTGACCTCCTTCGGGTAGTAGAAGGAGCGCGCTCCCTGCCCGCTCGCGGCGCTCGCCTGCCAGGCGTCGTAGTCGTTGAAGCCGCGGAACCAGCGATAACGGTTGACCGGCGCGTCGAGGTGCACCTTGTGGCAGGCGGAGCAGAACTCTCCCTCGCTCTCCGTGTGGAACGGCTTGAGGAAGACGCGCCGATGCGGCTCCGGATCGACCTCGGTCAGATAGTCGTGCAGGAACTCGACCAGAGGGTTCTTGCTGGTGGCGAGGTCGTGCAGCCGCGGGAACTCGAGCACGAACGCGCCGTTCCCCATGGTGTCCTTGACGTCGACAATCGAGTGGCACGACACGCAGGCGAGCCCGGCCTGGGCCTCGGGGGTGTCGACGATCTGCTCGATCGGCGTGTCCATCTTCCCGGCGAAGAGCACCGCGTGGTCGTGACAGCCGCCGCACCACTTCGAGGGTTTCGTGCCGACGACCGACTGCATGTACTCGATCGACTTGCGGTACCACTGGTTGTTGAACGAGGCCAGGTGATGCACCGACTCGTTCCACTGGTCGAACAGGTCGGGATGGCACCCCGAGCGCCCGCACGACTTGCTCTCCAGGAAGAAGCGGGATGGGATCGTCCCTCCGTCCAGGGTCTGCGCGGCCGAGGGGAAGAACGAACCTGCGGGACCGTCCCCTTCCCCTTCCATCGACGCCGGCGGCGCCTCGGGGTTGACGATCGCGTAGCGCTCGGGAACGAAGTCCGGGAGGAGCAGGCGGGCGGCCCCGGGAACGAGCACCCCCAACGGGAGCAGCAGCGCCACGGCATTCCGGCCCCGGCGCCAGGCCGGCGACGCCCCGGCGTCCGAACCGCGAACCAGGATCCAGATGCCGACGAACAGGACTGCGCTCCATGCGGCTCCCTGGTGCACCGCCATCAGCCAGCGGTACGGCCGGGTGCCTCCGGTCCACATCGGCACGGCGCCGGTGATCGCGGCGGCGAGCGCGGCTCCCCAGGCCAGGATACCCAGCGCGCGGCGCGGCGCGGGGACCAGGAATATCCTCGCCCCCAGGCTGAGGAAGAGGATGGTGGCGGCCACCCCGACGACGAGGTGAGCGCCCACGTTTCCCAGGTAGAAGATCGACGGGGAACCGAACAGGAGCAGGTAGTTGCCGTTCGTCAGCAGGAACACGAAGGCGGCGAGGAGGCCGACGACGAGCCAGCCGGCACGCCGGCTCGGCGGGGCGGACTGGGGTGCGTGAGGGTCGGGGAGCATCGCGGTTCCGGGCGCCAGCAAGGCCGCGTAAGGTGGGTGAAGTCTAGCGTCGCGTCAGGTGGAAGGCAAAGCCTCCCGCCGCGGCTCCGGTTCCGGTAGGATCCCATGGATGCGGCTCGCGTTTGCCTTCCTGTTCGTCGCGGCACTCCTGGCGCCGGGCGAGGACACGCCCCCCCCGCCGGCGCCCCCGCCTGCGGCGCTCCCGGACGAGCTGCCCGCGGAACTGGAAGGGGTGCGCCTGGGTCAGCCGCTCGGGGAGCTGGCGTCGCGGTTCGAGATCAGCTCGCAGCCGGCCTATCGCGAGGGGGAGACGCTCCGGCACATCTTCGACGTCGAGCAGACCCACGCTGACGGCGTGCGCGCGGACCTGCTACGGCGCAAGATCAGCCGGCTGACGCTCGAATCCCGGCAGGGGCGGATCACCTCGGTGAAGGTGGAGTACGCGGACCGGCGCGAGACGACGTTCGAGGAGATGGAGCGCGATCTCACCGCGCGGTACGGCCCTGCGCTGCGGTCGCAGACCAGCGGTCCGCTGCAGGTCGGGAGGGCGAAGGGGCTCCGCCTCTACCTCTGGCTGCGGATCTGGACCTGGGAGGCCGGCGACCGGGTCTTCATCGTCGAGGGGGAGCACTACGGCGACGACAAGTACGTCGAGCGCCCCGTGCGCCACACCTTCCGCTATGCGCTCGCGGCGCGTTGAGGGACTCGACCGCGGTCGCGACGGAAACGCCGCAACGCGCCGTGGGTCAGACCGCCGGGGCGAGGACCAGCGCGTTCAACAGCAGCCGGTGCAGGTGCGGCCAGTAGGCGCGGAAGGCCGGATCGGCGGCGAACAGGATCACCTTCCCCTCCCCGAGCGTCTCCGCCACCAGGTACGACTGATCGGCGAAGGCCTTCCGCGTCTCGTCCCACATGAAGCCGGCAAGGCGCAGCTTCTCCGCCGACTCGAAACGTCCCACGACGCGACCCCGCTCCGGACGGGTGAGCGCGAGACGCGAGGTGATCGGCACCGCGATGCGATCGCCGTACCCCGCGCTCAGGAAGTGCTGCTCGTCGAGGAGGACCCGGACCACGGCCCCCGGCGTCGGGGCGGGAAGGTCGTCGATCGACATGCTGGCCTTGGCTTTCGACTGCGTGGCCTCGCCGGCCGTCCCGGGCGGCGCCGGCGCGTGGGTGCGTGCCTCGGGCCCGAGCGCGGGGCGCGCGCTGGTCCAGGCGACCTCCTCGCTCGCCGCGAATCCGGCTCCGCCGCCGATCCCGATGAACACGCCCCCCGCCTCGATCCACTGCTGCAGCCGTTCGATCCCTTCTTTTCCCAGGAGTTTGCGATAACCGCTGCCGAGCGGGTCGGAGTCCGGAAATACCAGCACGTCGTAGTCCGACAGCCGCGCCCGGTCGAGGTGATCCGGGGTGAGGCGGGTGTAGTCGAGCCCCAGGTTCTGCTCCAGCAGGTACGCGAGCCAGCCGGTCGAGGTGGGTGAGGTCGGCTCACCATAGAGGAGGCCGATCCGCGGCTGTCGCAGCGCGATGATCTGCGAGCTCCCCAAATCGACCCCGTCTTCCGTGAGGCCGCTGGCCACGGAGGTGAACAGTACATGGTGCTTCTCCGCGACCCCGCGGAGGCGGTCGGCCAGATCGACGGGGCTCCCGGCCCGCTTCAGCACGATGGTGCCGCGCGCGAAGCGCTCGCCGGCCGCGGTGAACCCGCGCAGCGCCATCTGCACGCGGGGCGCGGGGCGCATCTCCAGAAGCTCGACGAGCGCCCTCGCGGCCGCGTTTCCGTCGTAGCGCAGCAGGTACGCGAAAGCGGGGGAGGGGCCGGTGAGCCCCTCCGGCAGGTGCGGGCGCTGCGACGTGGTTGGCCCGGACGAGGGCTTGTCGGCCCAGAAGGCATCGACGCCGTACGCGAACGGCAGGCTCCAGGCGGTGATGTCGAAGAAGCCGTCCGGCTCCCGGCGCTGCCGCTTCTCGTCCTCCTCGCGCAGGAACGCTTCCTCCATGGGGAGCTCGCGTTCGAACAGCGACTGCAGGAGCCGCCGCTGCGGCTGCGCCAGAGGAATAAGCAGCCCCTCCGGCTTGAGGGAGGTGCCGGTGGCCTGCCCCTCCGCGATCGGGCGCAGTCCCTCGTTCGTCACCTGTCCCGCGGGGAATCGGAGCTGCACCCCCAGTCTGGTCAGGTGGTCGGCGAGGTCGCCTAGATCGCCGGCCTCACCGGGTTGGATCCAGATCTCGTGCGGCGCGTGCTCCTCCCGCTTCACCGCATCCTGGAAAAAGCGGCCGAAGTCACGAACCAGCCCCTCCCGCCGCTCGGCGGCGGTGCGAATCGTCGCCAGCGAAGCGAGGAAGTGGCTCGAGGCGGCCTCCCTCAACGTCAGAATTGAGCCGTCCTTGCGGCGCTGTGCCAGCCCGCGGGCCGAAGCCTGCTCATAGGTCATCCCCACGGCGCCATTGAGCGAGGTGAACGAGTCGCCGTACCCGGGATAGAAGGCATCGAAACTCTCCCGCGTGTAGTAGTCGACCCCGAAGTGGTCGAACATCCGGGCGTTCCCCTCCCCGAAGATCTCCCAGCCGCGACGGATGACCTCCGGGATGAGCGGGTTAATCGGCAGCGTCGGGGGGGCGAAGTAGTAGGTCGAGTCGGTGTCCATCTCGTGCAGGTCGCAGAAAGCCTGCGGGTTCCATTCGAGCAGCGCGGCGACCCGGGACCGGCTCTCCCCCTGCGTGAGCATGAACCAGTCGCGATTCAGGTCGATCAGGTAGTGGTTGAAGCGTCCTCCCGGCCATGGCTGCAGGTGCTCGGCTGCCGCCGGATCGGGGTCCGGGCGCGGCGCTCCGGCGGCATCTCGCGCCACCGTCGCCTCCTGCCAGCGCAGAAACCGCTGGCGCCCGTCGGGATTCTGGACCGGATCGATGAGGACGATGACCTCGTCCAGCCAGCGCCGGGTTTCCTCTGATCGATCGGCGGCGAGATGGTACGCGGCGAGCATCGCCGCCTCGGTCCCCGAGTGCTCGTCCCCGTGGATCCCGTAGCCGAGCCAGACGACGGCCGGCGTCTCGCGGGCGATCCGGTCGCGCTCCGCATCGGTGGCCCCACGTCGCAGCTGCGCGAGGTTGGCGCGGGTCGCCTCCAGCCGCGCCAGGTTGGCCGGCGAGGAGAGGATGGCGAGCAGCAGCGGGCGCCCTTCGTAGCTGCGTCCGTAGTTCGTCAGGCGCACCCGATCCGAAGCCCGGTCGAGCGCGGCGAGGTACATCTCGGCCTGGGTGGGGGAGGTGAACCACTCACCCGGCGCGAACCCCATCGCGGAAGTGAACGTGGGGATCGCAGGATCGTAGTCGGCGCCCGGGTAGAACGTGACGGGCACCTCGAAGTACGCCTCGCGCCGGAACTCGCTCTCCGCCCCGGCGAGGGTCGCAAGCAGGAGGAGGAGGCTGGTGGCGAGGATGATCCGTTGCCGAGCGCTGAGCGACACCACTGCCTCCGATCCGGAGAATCACGCGCTCCGGGTTCGATGCTCGATCGTGCGGGATCCGGAGGCTCATCTTGCCGACTTTCGCGGCGAGGTTCAAGACGCGTTCCCGCGCCGGAGCTTGCCGGGATAGACTGCATGGATGAACCCGGCGTCAAACGCTGAAGCACCGCCCCTCCCGGCGGAATCGCCGCCGCTGCGTCCGCTCCCGCCGACGCCGCTCGACCGCTGGCGCGCGGCGCTCGAGATCTTCGTGGTGACGCTCGGGTTAGGCCTCCTGACGGAGGCCGCCGTCTACGCGCTGCTGGGACCATCGGGGACGCTCCTGGAGCTTGGGAGTGGCGGCTTCGCGACGCTCCTGATCCTGCAGAACGGGTTGGCGCTCGGGCTCATCGCGATCTTCCTGCGTCCGCCGGGCTCCGGCGAGCGCGACACGCTCGGCTTCGGGCGCCGGCGGGTGGACGGGGAGGTGGCTCTCGGGCTGGCCCTTTTCCCGCCGGTCTTGATCGCCGCCGGCCTGCTCCAGGCCGGAATCGCCCGGTTCCTGCCGGCGCTGCGGACCGTCCCGGACAACCCGTTGCTGGCGCTCATCCGCTCTCCGGGCGACCTCGCGGCCTTCGTGGCACTCAGCGTTCTCGCCGGAGGGGTCGGGGAGGAGACGATCCGCGCGTTCGTTCTGCGGCGTTTCGAGGTCTACCTCGGTGGGATCGGCTGGGGGCTCGTGGTGTGGAGCACGCTGTTCGGCCTGCTCCACGCCGTGCAGGGGGTGGACAAGGCGATCGTCGTGGGACTGCTGGGGCTGACGCTCGGCGCGATCTACGTGTGGCGGCGGAGCCCGGTCGCCCCGATCGTGCTGCACGCCCTGTTCGACCTCTTCCAGACGGTCGTCGCGTTCGTCGCACGGGAGGGGTCAGGCGGAGCAGGCGGGTGATATGGGGCGCCGCGAAAGAGCCTCCTCAAGCCCTCTCGCGGCGCCGGCGGATTACTTCTCGAGCGCTTCCTTGAGCTCCTTCCCGGCGGTGAACCGCGCCACCTGGCGCGCGGGAATGCTGATCGGCTCGCCGGTCTGCGGGTTTCGTCCGACGCGCGCCTTCCGCTTCGAGACCGAGAAGGTGCCGAACCCTGAGATCGTCGTCCGCTCCCCCTTCTTCAGCGACTGCGTGATTCCGTCGATCACCGACTCGACGACCCGCGCCGCGTCGGCCTTGGTGACGTTCACCTCGGACACGATCTTCTCTATCAGATCGCCCTTGTTCATTGTTCCACCTCCCTAGATGATTAAGACTGCGCCCCCGGCCCGACCCCGGTTTCGGACCTCCCCCACGAGATCCCTATAGAAGATACAGAATCCGGTTGCAGTGATCGCAACCACGGATCTCCTCCATCTGCTCAGTGGAATACTGCGTTGGCTGCTTCAGGAAGCAGGCCAGACAGACGTTGTTCTTCACTCCGACGATGGCACGCTTGTAGCGCTCGTGCAGCCTGGCGTAGCGCCCGAGCAGCCCGCGATCCACCTTGGCGGCAAGGTCAACCCTGGCCTGTCGCAAGGTGTCGAGCTGCTCGAGGGGGAACCCCATCTTCTTCTCGGTATTCAGGTTCCGGTCGTCGCCCAGTTCGCCAATCATCAGGTCCAGATCCTGGAGCATGATCAGCAACTCGAGCTGGGGGTTCATCACTTCACCTTCTCGACGACGGAGATGAACTCCTGGAAGTCGGTCGCCGAGAGCAGCTTCTTCCGTACCCCCGCCTCCCGCAGGGTCTCCACCAGGCGGCCGAGCAGGGGCAGGTACTGGTTGTTCTGCTCCTGCGGCGGGGCCAGAATCAGGAAGATGAGGTGGACCGGCTCTCCGTCCATCGCGTCGAAGTCGATTCCCTCGATCGAGCGCGCCGCGAGCACCGTCAGCTTGTTCGCCACGAGCGTGCGGCTGTGCGGGATGGCGATCCCGTTGCCGATCCCGGTGCTTCCCATGTTCTCGCGCGTCATCAGGGCGTTGAGCACGACCTGTTCGAACGAGATTCGCCCCTTGGCCTTGAGGTGTCGAACCAGGGTCGTGAGGGTTGAAGTCTTGTCCCCCTTCGGGAGGTTGGGGATGAACAGGTCGGCGTCGAGGAAGTTGAGAAGTTCGCGGACGGTCATCCGGCATACCAGGAAGGCGGTCGTGGGGCGACACTCCCCACGTTACCGATAAGGTGCCCAAACTGTAGCACAACGATCTGGGACGGGCAACCGAGATCCGTTATTCGACGGGGGGTTTGCATCGCCGGGGGTGGCCTGCGAGCCCGCCGCCCAGCCACCCTGCCGGTGGAATCCACCCGGCTATTCCTCGGGCAGGGAGGTCGGAAGCAGGAAGGAGAAGGTGCTGCCGCGGCCGAGCTGGCTCTCGACCGCGATGCTCCCTCCATGCCGTTCCACGATCTCCCGGCAGATGCTCAGCCCCAGGCCCGAGCCCTTCGGACGGCCCGCCTGCGCGGCGTCAACCTGGCGAAACCGGTCGAAGATCTGGCGCTGCATGTGCGGGGGGATCCCCTCGCCGGTGTCCGCGACCGAGAAGCGGACGAAGCGGGTGGTAGACGCCGCCCGCAGGTCGATGGTGACGGTCTTCCCCACCTGGGCATCCGGGTCGATCGAGGTGGCGCCACGGGCGGAGAGCCGCAGCTTGCCGTTGGCGGGGGTGAACTTGAGCGCGTTGCCGATGAGATTCGCCAGCACCTGGGCGATCCGCTCCGGGTCGGCAAGCACCTGCGGCAACCCGGGGTCGCAGGACCACGAGAGGGTGATCTCCTTCGAGCGCGCCGCCGCCCGGTACGTCTCCGCCGCCTGCCGGATCATCGCCTCCGCGTCGCAAGGGTGAGCCTGTATGTCCATCCTCCCCGCCTCCATCCGCTGGAGGTCGAGGAGGTCGTCGATGAGGCGCGTGAGACGGTCACATTCCTGGTTGACGATCCCGAGGTAGCGGTGGCGCTCGACGGCGGACAGGTTCTCCCAGTCGTCCAGGAGGATCTCGGCCCACGACTTGATCGAGGTGAGCGGGGTGCGAAGGTCATGGGAGATCATCGACAGGAAGTCGGCCTTCAGCGCGTCGAGCTCCCGCGCGTGCCGCAGTTCCTCCTCGGCGCGCACTCGCCGCGCTTCCTCCCGCTTGAGCCGTGCCGTCTCGATCGCCGACGAGGCGATGTTCGCGAGACCCGAAAGGGACTCCACGTCGGAGGGGGTGAAGCGCGCCTCCGACTGCAGACGGTCGAGGTAGAGGACGCCCTGCGGTGGACTCCCGCGCCGCCGCAGCGGCGCGCACAGCACGGAGCGAATCCCCAGATCGAGGACCGACCGCCGGGTGCGGAAGCGAGGATCCGCGCCGGCGTCGTCGCTCCACGCGGCGCGACCGTCGGCGAGCACCTGTCCGGCGATCCCATAGCTGATCGTGCCGCTGGCGTGGTCCGCGGGCTGCATGTTGAAGCTCGCCCCCGATCGCAGCTCGCCGGTCGCGGGATCGACCAGCATCAGGAACCCTCGCTCCGCGCCAAGGACCTTGGCCCCCAGTTCCACCACGAGTGTCAGCAGGCGGTCGAGCTCCGGCACGGTGTGGATCAGGCGGCTGACGCGCAGCAGCGTCACGAGCGTTTCGTGCTGGTGGCGCGCCCGCCCGAGGTCCTCGGTGATCTCCGCCACCGCGTGCTGCAGTCCCTCCACCTCGGGGGACGGGGGGGACGAGCCGGCGAGCGCCGCCACCGCTTCGCGCACCGCGGCGAGGTTAGGCAGCCAGGCGAACGCATCTCCTCCCACCTCGTCGTCCGACTCGGTCGCCGTCAGCACGGCGAGCGAGGCCGGGTCGCGGAAGCAGAGGGCCTGGCGGCCGAGGAGGATCCGGTCGCCATCCTCGAGCACGTGCTCGCGGGTCGCGTTGCCGTTGACCACCACGCCGAGCGAGGACTCCTGATCGACGAGGACGAAGCGCCCGTCCCGCCGGAGGAGCGCCGCGTGGGACCGCGACACGGAAGGGTCCGGAAGGACGAGGTCGCTCTCGGTCGAGCGGCCGATGGAAGTCCGATCCCGCTCCAGGGGGAAGTCCGCTGGAGCGCCGTGTGTGTCGGTGTAGGTGAGCCAAGCCATGTCGATCGATTCCGGGGGCCGCGATTGTAGCATGGTTGGGCGATTTCCGGCCCCTGCTTGAATCTCCCCCGGTGGAGCCTTAGGATCCTCGCCGCGGCTGACCTCGCCTTCTCTGCCGCTGTGCCTGGAGCCCGACCTTGACCGAAGCCCGCCCTGCTCTCCCCGGCCATCCCCCACGCTCGTTCGAACAGTTGCTGGTGGAGGGTGTGGTCGTCTTCGACGGCGCCATGGGGACGGAGATCTACCGGCGGGGTGTCTTCATCAATCGCTGCTTCGATGAGCTCAACCTGTCCGAGCCCGAGGTGGTGCGCGAGGTGCACCTCTCCTACGTGCAGGCGGGCGTGGACGTGATCGAGACGAACTCGTTCGGCGCCAATCGTTTCAAGCTGGACCCGTACGGGTTCCGCGAACGGGTGGGAGAGATCAACCGGGCCGCGGCCGCCGTCGCCCGCGAGGCCGCCGGGACGCGCTGCCTCGTCGCGGGGGCGATCGGGCCGCTGGGCCTCAAGATCGAGCCCTGGGGGCCGACCTCGGTCGAGGAGGCGGAGGAGGCCTTTCACGAACAGGCCGCGGCGCTGCTCGAGGGGGGAGTCGATCTGTTCGTGCTCGAGACGTTCTCGGACCTGAACGAGATCCGGCAGGCGATCAAGGCGATCCATCGACTCTGTGGCCTGCCGATCGTGGCCCAGATGACGCTCGAGGAGGATGGCTCCTCGCTGTACGGCACCCAGCCCGAGGTGTTCACGACCCGCCTGGATGAATGGGGCGCCGACGTGATCGGCTGTAACTGCTCGGTCGGACCGCAGGTAATGCTCGATACGCTCGAGCGCATGGCGAAGGTCACCAAGAAGCCGCTCTCGGCCCAGCCGAATGCCGGCATGCCGCGCAACGTCGGCGGCCGCAACATCTACCTCGCCTCGCCGGACTACTTCGGCTCCTACGCGCGCCGATTCGTGCGTGCGGGCGCGCGGGTGGTAGGGGGATGCTGCGGGACCCATCCGGAGCACATGAAGGCGATCCTGCGAGTCGTGCGGGAAAACCGCATCGGCAGGATTGAGCGGCCGCGCGTCGCGTCGGTCGGGTCTGCGGCGCTGGTCCCCTCGGAGGTGGAGCCGGTGCCCCGCGCGGAGAAGTCGCCGCTCGCGCAGCGGATCGCCGCGGGGACGTTCGTCGTCGGCGCCGAGCTCGTGCCGCCCCGCGGCATCGACATCGGCGAGTCGCTCGCGGAGGCCCGCGCGCTGCGGGACCAGGGGGTCGATGCGATCGTCATCCCGGAGGGGATGCGGGCCTCGGCGCGGATGACCGCCACCTACCTTGCCGTCCTCATCGAGCGCGAGGTCGGGGTGCAGACCGTGCTCCACTTCACCTGCCGCGATCGCAACCTCATGGGGATGCAGGCCGATCTTCTCGGGGCGTTCGCCGTGGGGCTGCGTAACCTGATCGTGGTGACCGGCGACCCGCCGAAGGTGGGCGACTACCCCGACGCCACGCAGGTCTTCGATGTCGACTCGATCGGGTTGGCGAACGTGGTGAACCGCCTCAACCACGGGCTCGATCTGGGTGGAAACTCGATCGGCCAGCCGACCGCCTTCCACCTCGGCGTCGCGCTGAACCCCGGAGCGCTCGACCTGGTCCAGGAGATCCACCGGTTCGAGTACAAGGTCGAGGCCGGCGCCGAGTTCGCCGCCACGCGGCCGATCTTCGACGTCGGGCTCCTGAAGGACTGCCTGAAGCGGATCTCCCACGCCCGCATCCCGGTCCTGGCGGGCCTCGTTCCGCTCGCCTCACTCCGGCACGCGGAGTACCTGAGCAACGAGGTCGCCGGTTGCCGGGTGCCGGACGAGCTGGTGGAGCGGATGCGCGCGGCCGAGGAGGCGGGCCGGGCCAGGGACGAGGGACTCGGGATCGCGACCGAGATCCTGGCGGGGCTCCGTCCGCTCGTGCAGGGAGTGTTCCTCGGAGGCCCACTGGCCCGCGACCGCGGCCTTCTCGAGGCGGTGTTGCGGGCGCGTTAGCGCCGGGCGACCACGCTCAAGCTCGCCGCGGGGCCCCTGGACGCAGGTGCTCGCGCCACAGGGCCACGCTCGCCTTGAAGATCGGCAGTGATTTCTTTCCCAGCACGACCAATCCCACCTCGAACAGGATCCAGGCTGCGTAGGCGATCAGGATCTCTTCCCGCAGGTCCGCGAACACGAACTGGATGAGCCACAGCACGAACAGCACGGTCGCCTCGTACCAGTGGAAGCGCAGGTTCGCGAGCAGCAGGAAGGAGAGCAACGACTGGGTGGCGGTCAGGAGGATCTCGGCGCGCTGGTGTTCGTCGAACGGAATGGTGGAGATCTCACCGCGGCTCCAGGAGAAGATCACCGGGAGCATCCCGATCAGCAGCGTCCACTGGTTGATCGACGACGAGACCATGTTCAGAAGGCCCATCGGGGCCTTGCGGCGGGTCTTGGCCCAGTAGAAGGCGGTGACCTTCTCGGGGAACTCGGAGACGAACGGCGCGACCCATTGCACGAAGACGAAGGTCGAGATCCCCGCGGTCACGGCGATCGCTTTCAGCGACTCGAGGAACGGGTGGGCGCAGAAATAGATACCGAGGCCACCCGCGACGAACAGCCCGATGATCGCCGCGATCCTCGGCCCGCGCGGCAGCCTTACCACCAGGCGGGAGACGGCCGGCAGATCGTCGAGATCCTCCTCGTGCGCCTCGGGCGGGAGGCGGTTCACGGTCCACAGGTACGCGCCGTAGATGAGGAACAGGACACCGGTGTCGAAGAGCGTCAGCGTCTGCTTGTACCAGACCCACAGGAAATACGGCAGCGGTGGCAGCAGGAACAGCAGGGAGACGGCGTCGTTGCGGCTGAGCTTGATGACCGGGGCGAACCCCTCCCCCGAACGCGGCCGGTTGAAGGCCCAGTGCGTGAAGTAGATGAGGGGAAAGCCGAAACCCACGAAGAGGCGCAGCGAACCGGTGAAGTTCGCGGTCATCAGGTGGACGTCCTGCTGCCAGGCGATGACCGCCTCGACCGCGAACTCGGGTAGCGTCTGCAGCCAGGCGAGGACCGCGAGCGCCAGCCCCTGCGAGATGTAGAACTGGGCCGCCTCCGCCCCCCAGGCGAGCAGGAAAGCGGAGAAGATCACTCCGGCAAAGCTCCAGACGGAGTGCAGTGCGTGCGAGGCGGTCGTGGCGGTAAGGAACAGCGCGCGTCGCAGCAATTCCACCTCCGGTGCCGGCGGCCTGGGGCGCATCCGACGCGGGCTGAGGGTGAGGGGTCGCTATTCTACCGACGGGCTCGAGCAGGTCAAGGCGCGGCGGCGCCCGGAGGTGCCTGCGGGCGTCAGGGGGTTGGAGCGCGCAGCTTGTCGAACTGCTCCTGCGCTTCGACGCCGTAGAAGACGTAGTCGCGGTAGCGCTGCACCACGCTCGATGCGAGCCGGTCGCGCCCGTCCCCCGCCAGCAGGCGCGTCGTGGCGAGGGACCGGGAGGGGAGGCGCAGCCCCTCGCGCTCGATCCCGAACTCCACCTGGATATGCCGGGCGCGGGGCCGCGGCTTTCCCTTCAGTCCCATGAACGAGAACGCCTGGCGGTACTCCGCGAGCCGGGCCTCCATCGTCTCCGCCTGGTTCGCCGGCTCCGCCTCGACCTGGACGACATCGAGCGTGTCCTGATCGACCCAAACGCGACCACCCCACTGTTCAATCGTGTTGCCGTCGGTGTACGGGAGGACCGGATGGAACGCGATCACCCAGGTGATCGACGGCTCGATCAGCTCGGCCTCGAGCAACTCGAACTGGAATCGCGCCTGACGCTCCTTCGTGAAGAGGAGGTTCCAGCCGTACGGCTCCGGCACGGCGTAGTCGGGTCGGACCTCCTTCCGGCCGACGCTCCTGGTGTCGCGGCTGAGGAGCGCGCGGTACGGTTGCAGTCCCTCCTCCTCGCTGTAGGCGAGCAGGTAGTCGTGCACCTCGACCCGCTGCGTCTTCGCGGTCTCCTTGGCGTTGTACTCCACCAGATCGACCTGTTCCTCGCAGGCGAAGCGCAGCGCCGTGGTCTCGTAGACGGCGGCGCGAGCGGCCAGCTTGGTCAGCAGGGCTTCGAGCTGGATGGAGCGTCCGCCGCCCTGAGCGCCCGCCGGAGCGGAGACGCCGCAGAGCATCGCCACGGCCACGAGCCCCGCCCGCCACCCGGAGGCGCACAGATCGTCGAGGGGCCGGACCGGTTTCATCCGGGCAGGCGTTCCGAGGCGAGATCGAACGCCAGGGCGGCGAGCCTCCCGGCAAAGGTCACGAGCTGGTCAATCTCGATCTCCTCGTTCGGCTGGTGATAGGTGGCCTCGTCGCCGCACGACCAGCCGACCGCGTCGACCCCGGCGAGGACGAGCCCCTTGGCGAACGTCCCGCCGCCGCTGCCGACCACCAGCGCGTCGGGCGCGTGGCCGAGGATCTTGCGCACGATCGGCGCGTCCGGTGCGACCTCACAGGGGAGCGCCTCGTCGATCACCTCGACCTCGAACGACGATCCCGGGAGCACCGCGCCCGCCGCGAGCGCCTGGATGGTCGTGCGGATGCCGGCGCCGGTCTGCCCGGGGACGTAGCGGATATCGAGGGTCGCCTCGCACTCGCCCGCGACGGCGTTCGGAGCGGCCCCGCCGCGGATGAGGCCGGTATTGATCGTCGGGCCGCCGAGCAAGGGATGGGGACGATGCTCGAGGCGGCACCCCTCCAGCGCCAGCAGGAAGCGGGCCATCGCGTGGATCGCGTTGACGCCTTTCGCGGGGTCCATGGCGTGGGCCTGGACGCCCAGGGCTCGGACCTTGAGGAGCACGCGCCCCTTCTCCGCCACGTTGATCTCCTTCATGTTCCCCGCGATGTCCGGAATGATCGCGTCGGTGCAGTCGAAGACGCGCTCGGCGATCAGGTGCGGCAGGCCGACCCCGATGTCAACCTCCTCGTCCGCGACCGCGCCGAACTGAAACGCCCCGGGGAGGTCTGCCTCGTGCCGCTTCAGGATCCGCAGTGCGGCGAAGCTCGCGGCGAGCGGCCCCTTGTCGTCCAGCACGCCGCGTCCGAAGATCTTCCCGTCCCTGGCGAACGGCTCGTACGGCGCGAAGCGCCAGGCGTGCTCGGATCCGGCGGGAACCGTGTCAGTGTGCAGCAGCACGAGCAGGCGGTGGTACCCTGGCTGTCGCTGTCCCACCTGCGCCAGCAGGCTGTCGCGCCCGGGGACCTTGGTGTAGGTCTTCCAGGGAATGCCGATCGCGTCGAGCTCGCGTCCGAGCAGCGCGCAGATCTTCCCCTCCTGGCCGGGAGAGGTCATCCCGTCGGGGCCGGCGCCGGGGAAGTCCTCCTCCCGGTAGTTGACGGTGCGCTCCCGGGCAAGGCGCAAGGTGAGATCGACGATCTCGTCACGCAGTGCTTCGGCCTCGCGCAGGAAAACCTCGCGCAGGTCGCGGCGATCGCTCATCAGTGGGTCTCCGGAATGCGGGAAGGACAGCGTCGCAAAGTCTACCATATGCGTCCGCGGGCCCTTTGCCTGGGGCGGGGCAAGCGTGATAGAACGCCGGATCGCGGCGCGGGAGAGGGCGATCGACGATGAACGAGAGGGGCGGCAAGGCGATGATCGTCCACGGCGGCGCCTGGGCGATCCCCGATGATGCGGTCGCGGGGCATCGTCACGGAGTCGAGGCGGCGCTCGCCGCGGGATGGGCGGTGCTCGCGGGGTCGGGGAGCGCGCTCGACGCAGTCGAGACGGCGATCCGGGTGATGGAGGACGATCCGACCTTCGATGCGGGCACGGGAGCCATGCTCAATCGGGACGGTGAGGTCGAGCTGGATGCGATGCTGATGCGCGGGGAGGATCTGGCGGCGGGGGCCGTCGCCGCGGTACGACGGATCCGGAACCCGATCGCCCTCGCGCGCCGCCTGCTCGAGCAGGGGGAGCACGTCTTCCTCGTGGGCGCGGGGGTCAACCGTTTCGCCGCCGAGGAGGGGATCTCCGAGGTGGACGAGGGGTCGCTGCTCGTCGGGCGCGAGCGCTGGCGATGGGAGGAGATGCGCGCGGGGCGGGGACTCTCGGCCCGTGAGATCTTCGAGGGGCCGCTCGGGACCGTCGGCGCGGTCGCCCGCGATGCGGCTGGGCGGCTGGCCGCCGGAACCTCGACCGGCGGCACGCCCGGAAAGTACCCCGGCCGGGTGGGAGACTCGCCCGTGCTCGGCGCCGGCTGCTACTGCGATGACCTGGCCGGCGGCGGCTCGGCCACCGGCTACGGGGAGTCGATCCTCCGGGCTACGTTCTGCCGGGATGCGGTGCGGCTCCTGGAGGAGGGAGTGCCCCCCGACCGCGCCGCGCTCGACGCGGTGGCCCGCCTGAAGAGGCGCTTTTCCGGTCGAGGTGGCATCGTACTGATCGATCGACAGGGACGGATCGGACACGCCTACAACACCCCCCGCATGGCGGTAGCTTCTGTCGCTGACGGCTCGCCTCCCCATGTGAGCGTCCAAGGAGATTCCCGATGACCCCCCGGCTGGAGCTGGCGCGGGAGGCGGCCCTCGAGGCGGGGCGCCTGGTGATGTCGTACTACAAGGACTCCTACGAGGTGATGGAGAAGGCGGCCAACAATCCGGTCACCACCGCCGACCTCGAGGCGGATCGAGCCTTGAAGCGCACGCTGCTCGAAGGTGCGCCCGGCAGCGGCTGGCTGTCGGAGGAGACCGCGGACTCGCCGCAGCGGCTCGCGGCCGCGGAGGTCTGGGTCGTCGATCCGATCGACGGGACCAAGGAGTTCATCCTCGGCATCCCGGAGTTCGCGATATCGATCGGGCTCGCGAGGCGCGGAGAGATCGTCGCCGCGGTGGTGTACAACCCGGCCCGGAACGAGTTGTTCGTCGCCGAGAAGGGCGGGGGAGCGCGGCTCAACGGCGAGCCGATCCGCGTCACCCAGGCACAATCACTTGCCGGGGCGCGGCTCGACGCGAGCCGGTCCGAAACCCGCCGCGGCGAGTTCGAGGCTTACGCCGGCCGCTTCCAGGTGCGGGAGGTCGGTTCGATCGCCTACAAGCTGGCGCGCGTCGCCGCCGGCCTCAGCGATGTGACCTGGAGCCTGGGGCCGAAGAACGAGTGGGACATCGCGGCGGGGGTCCTCCTCGTCGAGGAGGCGGGCGGCCGCGCCACCGATCCCGAAGGAGCAGCGTTCGTGTTCAACCAGCCGAAGACGAAGGTCAAGGGGATCCTGGCGACCAGCCTGCGCCTGCATGCGGATGCGGTGCGCGCGGTGGCCGAGGACGTCGCGCGCCGGCGATCCGCGCCGCCGCGCCAGCGCGCTTGAGGGGTCCGGGGGCAAGTGCTACCATTCGACGCGGGCAATCCGGAACAACTCAGACCCGCCAGCCGGGGCGATTCGCGCGCAGCCGACGAAGTCCATCTCCGTCGCCTCGTGTCCGCCGCAGCAAGCCAGTGCGAGAAGGAGGAGCGGGTCGATGGCAAATCTCATCTTCTGGGATGCCGACACCCAGCATGACTTCATGCTGCCGGACGGCAGGATGTACGTTCCGAACGCGGAGCACCTCGCTCCGAACCTCAAGCAACTGACCGAGTACGCCCACGCCGCCGACATTCCGATCGTGGCGACGGCCTGCGATCACTCCCTCGAGGACGCGGAGATCTCCTCGAAGCCGGACCTGATGCGCACCTTCCCGCCGCACTGCCTGCGGCACACCACCGGGTCGCGGAAGATCCCGGCGACCACCATGCGCCACCCGGTCGTAATCGAGACCGAGCGCCTGGATCCGAACCGCCTGCGCGCCCTGGTCGAGGACCACGACGGCGAGGTGCTGGTGAAGAAGCAGCAGTTCGACGTGTTCACGAATCCGAATGCCGGCGGTGTGGTGGAGGCGCTCGCCCCGGATCACGCCGTCGTGTACGGCGTGCCGCTCGAGACCACCGCCCGGATGGCGATCGACGGTCTGCTGGAACGCGGGGTCACCGTCCACCTGGTCACCGACGCGGTGCAGGCGCTGCGGCCGGAGGCGGCGCCCGCGCTGCTGGAGGCCTGGGGCCGGCGCGGAATCCGGATGACGTCGACTGCGGAGATCGTGAACGGCGGGTACCTCACCCGTCTGGGGTGAGTCGCCGGCGGACCACCACGTCAGGATCGAGCCTCCCGCCCGCGAGCGAGGCGCGCCCCTCCCCAAGCACCCGCGGCAGTCACTCCGGCCGCGATGGCGGCCACGCCGGGGACGACACCACCCCCGGCCGCGAGCGCCAGCGCCGCTCCGACCAGCCATCCCCACGCGGCGAGCCCCGCGGCGGCCACCCACTGCTCCCTCGCCAGCGCCCCGGAGAGCGCCCCCCCGACCAGCGCGAGCGGGAGCGCCCAGGGCGCCCCCACTCGCGCGAGTCCGTCGGAGAACGTGAACGCGAGGCCAGCGAACCCGACGAGGAAGGCGACGAACAACCCCGGCCAGGGTGAGGCAGCAACTCGTACTCGGATCATACGCACTCCCATGCGGAGGCGCTGGCCGCCATCAGCAGGTGGAGGCAGCGCATCTGCGGCGACCAACTACCGAGCTTGATGGCGTCCCGGACGCAGCGATCATGCTCGTAGCACGCCTGAGTGTAGCATCCCATGCACCCGTCGCAGCCGCTACCGCAGCACCCGAGGCAGTCGGGATCGTTCTCCGTCACCGCGCCTTTCGGAGCCGGGGATCCCGCCTCGACGATGGCCAGGGTGGCGGCGAGAGCGGAGAGCGCCAGGGGGTGGGACGCGCGCGTCACCCCGGCTGCGGCAAGCGCCTGCCACAGCGAGTTGCCGGCGAGGCGCAACTCAGGAGTCGCGAGCGCCGCGAGCACTCTGGGGACGTCGCGTGGCGCGAGGTCGTCGGAGATCGCGACCGAGCCGACACGAAGCTCGAAGCGGCTCCCGCGGCGCTCCACTCTCGTCAACTCGACCAGGCGCCCGGCCCGGCCCGGCCGGGAGATGACCGCGGCACCCCCTTCGGCCGTTTCGCACGCCTGGAAGAACACCCGGACTTCCTCCTCCTGTAGCCACCCCTCGATCCCTCGCCCCTTGCAAGCGGTGGCGAGCTCGAGCGCTGGCTCCGCGATCGCCGTCGTCGCGCCGCTCAGGATCCAGACCGTCAACACCAACCCTCCCACCCCTGTTCGCATATCGCTCCTCTCCGCCCTCGTCCTCGCGGCGAAGTCCGCCGCCGGTGCACGGGTGCAGAGCGAGGAACGGGCCAGCCCCGCATCGCGCGGCACGCGGGGCGCAAGTCTCGCAACCTCAGCGAGGTGGGAGCGACCGCTGCCGCGCCGCGGATCGGGGAGTGCGACCCAGGGTGTGGCGATTGTCGCGGACACCGTTCGCGGGGTGGTGGTTGGAAGGGGGGAGGATCCCGGGGACGTGGGCCGCGCCCGAGCTCACGGGGGGAGGGGGACCCGGGCGCGGCCTCTGGAACAAGACGCTTACGCTAGTTCGGCCTCAAAAACCGACGCGGACGCTGAAACTCCCGTGCACGCCGGGCGCCGGATAGTGCGGGTGGTGGTGGACGGTGTGCGGGCAGTAGCCGTCCTGGTAGATCACCGGGGCGCTGGCCGGGTAGGCAACGACGCTCGCCGCCAACGTCGGACCGTGCACCACGACGTAGGGGGACGGGAGGTAGTAGTACCCAGGTGCGACCGCCGGGCGGTAATAGCGGACCCGGATCGGAGCGTAGTAGGCTCGCGGAGCGACGCCGTAGGCGACGACCGGGCCGTAGTACCGATGGCCATGGTTGTGGTGGTAGGCGGCCCGCCCGTGCCCATGGTGACCCGCCTGCGCGGGAGTGGCCGCTCCGGGGAGCACCAGCAACGACGCCGCGATCGCGGTGGTGGAGACGAGGCGGCTCGCGCGGCTGCGAAGGAACGCTGCCATGACCCGTGTCTGCTTCATGTTCGATCCCTCCATGGGAACCTGGCAGGCCTGATAACACCTTCCGTGCCAAGTCCAGTAAGGCGACATGGGCGCGGCCCAAACTCATGACAGAAAAGGAATGGACGGGAGTCCGCACGCCATGCCAAGCGCAGCGGGGGTGTCGCTTGCCGGTGACACCCGGTCGAGATCCGAGGGCGGCTCTGGCGCTATTCGTGCGGGGTGGGAACTCCTCGAGGGTCGGTCCCCCAGACGCGCTCGCCGATTCGCGCGTACACCACGTCCTCGACGACCTTGCCGGCGAGATTCTCGACCTGTAGGCGCACCGGGCCGAACCCGCGCGCGAACCAGATCGTGACGGCCTTCTCCGGGACCGGGAACTTGGGGTCGGGGTAGTCGGCGATCACCATGGCGAGCGTCTCGCCGAAGGTGGCGAGCTGAGTCTCGACCTCTCCGGCGGCGTGGATCCGTACGAGGCGCTTGTACGTCCGTGCGGCTCCGGTTCCGTCGGACTCGCGTGTGTCCACGTCGCGTTCCTCGCCGACCACCGCCGTGAATGGTGCGTACAGGAGAGGCGGCTCGAACGTTGCCCGCCGCCCGTCGGCGAAGAGTGAGGCCAGGCGGAGAATCGTCCCGCTGCGTATGGCGAGCAGATCGCGGTGAGTCGGTATCCCGCGCCTATCGGCCGACTCGACCTCAGCTCGGATCTCCTCGGGCCCCTCGACCCGACCGACGACCGTTCGCACCCGGATATCCTCTGCCCCTCCCGGCCCCTGCCAGACCCAGAAGTTCCCCGGCGCCAGAGGGTAGTACGCCTCCGCGTCGAAGGGGACCGTCGACTCGGCCGCCGCCCTGGGTGGTGCCTCGGTCGGCAAGGGGGGAGGTGATGCGCCGAGCAACAGCAGGCTCAGCGCCCCGACCGCCGCGACCCGCGGCGCGGGCAAACGGGGGTGGACCGGTCCGGGAGGAGCGTGCATCAAGGGAATACCTCTCCGGACGCCGGTGTTCTGTTCTCGTCCGGGATGAAGCCCGCTCGCCGGCGGGCGCAGTTGCCATCTGGCGGGTGGGTTTTCCCGCCGTCGTCTCGAGGAGAAAGGATAGTCACCCGATGTCAGCAATCAAGAGCGTGAACGAGTCCAGCTTCGCGGGAGAGGTGCTCGGCGCCGCGGGTCCGGTCCTGGTTGATTTCTGGGCGTCCTGGTGCGGGCCCTGCCTGCGGCAGGCCCCGATACTCGAGGAGCTGGCGCAGACGCGCGATGATCTCAACGTGGTCAAGGTGGATGTGGACGAGAACCAGGAGCTGGCGATCCGCTACGGCGTCCAGTCGATCCCGACCCTGATCCTGTTTCACGGAGGGGAGCCGCTGCTGGTGCGCTCCGGGTTGCACTCGCTGGCCGACCTCGAGGACATGGTGCGGCAGGGCGTCCAGACCCACTAGCCTCCGGGCGTCAGGATGACCTTCCCGAACTGCTCGCGCTCCTCGACGATCCGATGCGCCTCGCGCACCTGGGAGAGCGGCAGGACCCGATCCACGATCGGTCTCAGCTTGCGCTCGCCTACCAGCCGGACGATCTGGTGCAACTCCCCGCGGCTCCCCATCGTCGAGCCCAGGATCGAGAGCGACTTGAAGAAGAGTCGCGGCAGGTGGATCTCCCCTTTCGGCCCGCTGGTGGCGCCGCAGGTCACCAGCCGCCCCCCCTTGGCGAGTGAGCGCAGCGAGCCCTCCCAGGTCGCCTCCCCGACGTGCTCGACCACCACGTCGACCCCGCGCTTGCCGGTGAGGCGCGAGACCTCACGAGGAAAATCGGCGGTCCGGTAGTTGATCCCGTCGCTCGCCCCGAGCTCGCGGGCGCGCGCCAGCTTGGCGTCGGTGCCGGCCGTGGCGATCACTCGTGCGCCGATCAGCGTCGCGATCTGCACCGCGGCGCTCCCCACGCCGCTGCCGGCGGCGTGCACGAGCACGTCCTCCCCGGGCTGGAGCCGGGCCCGCACCACCAGCATGTGCCACGCGGTGAGGAAGGCGAGCGGGAAGGCCGCCGCCTCCGCGAAGGTCACTCCAGGCGGGATCGGCAGCAGGTTCTCGGCCGGCAGCGCGACGAGGGCGGCGTACCCGCCGTCGCGGGTCTCCCCGAGGATGCCGTAATCGCGGCAGAGGTGGTCGTCCCCCAGCGAGCAGGGGCGGCAGGCGCCGCATCCGATCCCCGGAAGCGCGAGCACCTCCATCCCGGGAGTGACGCCCCGCACTTCCGACCCGACCTGCCGCACGACCCCGGCGAGATCACACCCCGGGATGATCGGCAGCGGGAAGGCGTGGCCGGGGACCCCCTTGCGGACCCACAGGTCGAGGTGGTTCACGCCGCACGCCCGGACCTCGACCAGCGCGTCGTTCGGCCCCGGCGTGGGGTCGGGGACCTCCTCGAAGCCGAGTGCCTCGAGCCCGCCGTGCCGGCGGACGACGACCGCGCGCATCAGGCGCCTCCGTCTACTTCGCGGCGATCCAGTCGTTCGATTGCAGCAGTGCGGTGGCCGCCGCGACGTCCGCCGCCGCCGGCAACACCTCCTGCAGGTGGCGGGCGTGGTTCTCGGAGGTCAGCTTCTCGCCGGTCGCCGACCAGGTTCCACCCACGTGCTTGCCGATCGAGCGGTGGAACCTGAGGTCCGGTGCGTAGAGCCTCGGCTGGCCCACGGGGATGAGGCGGTTCAGCGTATCGATCAACCCGACGACCTCGTCGTGGTAGAGCTGGCGGGAGGTCTCGTTCAGGTGCGCGCGGTCGGCGGGAGCCGCGTTCGTGTCCTCGTCGAAGCGCCCCTTCAAGCCCCACACGTAGGCCCAGTGCGCGGACGAGGAGTCATCGTTGCCGAACAGGTCGTAGGCGGTCGGCAGCCACTTGTTGAAGTACTTCTGCAGCAGCGGGATCGGGATCTTCCCGGCCTGCACGATCCGCCGCAACCCGTTGTTCCCCGTGCCGAGGTGGAACGACTCCTCCTTCAGCATCGGCCCCATGCTGCGGGCCAGAGGCGCGAAGGCCGAGTAGGAGAGCATCTTGAGCTGGAACTTGCCGTCCCGGTCGACGAACTGCGTGTAGACGAAGAAATCGATCCAGTTCGAGACGTCCACGTTGAACGAGCCGAGCAGCCGGGTATTCTTGTACGACCGTCGCTCGAGCATCTTCTGGGCTTCGACCCGCCCGGAATCCCCGAAGTGGTTCATCAGGATGTCGCACATCTGGTAGCCGTGCCGGATCTCCTCCGTCATGACACGGGTGAGCGCCTTCAGATCGTGATCGCTCGGCGCGCTGTCGAACAGGAAGCGCTGCTGCTCGACCGAGGCGAACTCCGTGTCCCCCTGGTACACGACCAGGTTGAGCAGCGCGTCGCGTACCCGCTGGTCGGGGACCTCCATGACTCGCTCCCAGCGCCGTCCCCCCTTGAAATCGCCGTGGAGGATCTCGTCGGTCGCCAGGACGTCGTACTTCGCCTCGAGCTGGTAGTTGCGGACGGCATCGCTGTCCATGCCGATGTCGTCCAGCCAGGAGCGGAAGTAGTCGGTCCAATCGTCCATGGTGCGGATGCGTGCCACGGCGCCGATCTCCTACTTGCCCGTGAACCGGGCGGTACGCTTCTCCACGTACGCGGCGAGCCCTTCCTTGGCGTCGTCGCTCTGGAACAGCTGCTGCTGCAGCTCCCGCTCGAGCGCGAGAGACGCCTCGAACGACATCTCGAGGCCCGACTGCACCGAGCGCTTGATCCGTCCGACGGCGCGACTCGCCTTGTGGGGCGGGCAGAACTGCTTCGCGTACTCCATCACCCGGTCGAAGAATCCCTCGCGCTCGTAGACGTAGTTGATCATCCCCAGCTCCGCCGCCTCCTCGAACGAGATGTTCTTCCCCTCGATCATCATCTCGATCGCCTTCGACTTGCCGACCAGGCGGCCGAGGCGCTGGGTGCCCCCGGTGCCCGGCAGCACCCCGAGCGACACCTCGGGGAGTCCGATCTTTCCGGCGTCCTTGGCGGCGATGCGGAGGTCGCACGCCATGGCGATCTCGAGCCCACCGCCCACCGTGTGGCCATTGAGGGCCGCGATGGTCAGCTTCGGCGTCTGCTCCAGACGGCTCAAGGTCTCGTTCGCGTGCAGGCAGAAGAAATACTTGAAGTACGGGTTCACCTGCTGAAGCATCTTGATGTTGGCTCCGGCGCAGAAGAACTTCTCTCCCATGCCGCGCAGCACGATGACATGGACTCCCTCGTCGAAGCGGGACTTAAGGATCGCCTCGTCGAGCTGCCGCATCATCTCGTAGGTATAGGTGTTCGCCGGCGGATCATTGAGGGTCACCACGGCGACCCCGCTCGTGACCTCCAGATGAACGAGTTGCTTGTCCTCGGGCATCGAATCGGCTCCTTCGACCTGGGGCGGTGCGTCCGGGACGAGCCCCGAATCTCCCTCGCCGGCAACGTCTACGGCCGGAGTGGGCACAAACGCCCATGAATTCAGATGTTTGAATCTTACCAGGGGGGGGCGGGCGCGTCAACAAACGGCGTCCGGGATCCCGTAGAATCTGCCCCTTCGCCCGTCGCGCCCGGCCGGGCCGGAAAGGAATTCCATGCGACCGCAGCTCACGCGCGGCGTCACCCGCCGCGTCCTCGACAACGGCCTCACGGTGCTGGTCAAACCGGTGCCCGGGTTCGGTGTCGTCGCCGTCCAGACCTGGGTGAAGGCGGGGTACTTCCACGAGCCCGACGAGAAGGCCGGGATGGCGCATCTGTTCGAGCACATGTTCTTCAAGGGGAGCGCGCGCTTCCCGGGGGCGGAGCGGATCGCCGCCGAGGTCAGCGGACTGGGAGGGGTGCTGAACGCCGGCACCATCTACGACTCCACGAACTACTACTTCGTCCTGCCGGTCGAGGCGCTGGCGAAAGGCGTCGCCATCCAGGCGGACGCCGTCATCCAGCCGCGGTTCGATCCCGACGAGCTGCGCAAGGAGGCCGAGGTCGTCATCGAGGAGTCGAACCGCAAGCTCGACAACCCCCCCGCACTGGCGGCGGAGCGCCTCTACGCGCTGGCGTTCAGCGCCCACCGCATGCGGCGGTGGCGCATCGGGAGCCACGACGTGCTCCGGAACATCCGGCGCGACGACCTCCTCGCCTTCTTCCGGGACCTCTACCGCCCCCAGAACATCATCGTCTCAATCGTCGGGGACGTTGACCCCGCGATGGCGCACGACCTCGTCGCCGCCGAGTTCGCGGCGCTGCCGCGCGGCACCCCGAGGCTCGAGCCCGGCCCCGCCGAGCCGCCGCAGGAGCGCTTCCGGCATGCGGAGGAACGCGCCGATCTGGCGCAGTCGCACCTGGCGGTCGGGTGGCATACGCCGGGGTACGGCCACCCCGACAACGAGGCGCTCGAAGTGCTCGGTGCCGTGCTCGGGAGCGGCAAGTCCTCCCGCCTGTACCGCCGGGCAGTGGGACCCGACCTGGCGGGTGGGATCGGGGCCTACAACTACCCCGTAGCGGATGTCGGGATCTTCGTCGTGCAGGCCCAGCTCGCGGCGGCGAGGTTGCCGCGCGTGGAGGCGGCGGTCTTCCGCGAGGTGGAGCGGTTGCGCCGCGAGCCGCCTTCGTCCGAGGAGGTCGAGACGGCGAAGACGCAGGTCCTGGCGGGACTGCTGCTCGGGCAGGAGGAGGTGCTCGGCCAGGCCGCGGTTCTGGCGTCGCGCGAGGCGCGCGGGTCGTACCTGGAGATCGACGAGTACCTCGAGCGGCTCGACGCCATCACCCCCGAGGCGGTGCGGCAGGCCGCGGGGCGCCACCTCGAGCTGCGCAACGCGTCGCTGTTCCGCTACCTCGAGCGGGAGGCACCGCGGGGCAACGAGGGGCGCGAGGCCGCCGAGTCGGCCGCCCGCTCCGCGGCGGCGGACGCCGCCACCCCACTGCCGCAGGCCCCGGCGCTCGGAGATCTCTCGCGAGATGACCTCTCCGGAGGCGGCGGAAACGGCGTGCTCGCCACGCACGAGATGCGCCTCGCGAACGGAGCCCGCCTCGTGGTGCAGGAGTCACATGCGGTGCCCACCGCCTGGTTCGGCCTGTACTTCGAGGGAGGTCGGATCGAGGAGCGTCCCGAGAACGCGGGCATCACCCGGCTGACGCTGTCGGGGGCGCTGCGCGGCACGGCCCGCCGCTCCGCCGAGGAGATCGATCGCGCCATCGAGTCGCTGGGGACGGGCTTCGGCGCCGAGCACGACGAGGAGTACGTTGCACTCTGCGCCCCGCTCCCGGTGCGCCAGCTCGCGGCGGCGTTCGGACTGGCGAGGGAGATCGTCGCCGAGGCGTCCTTCCCGGAGGCGGGGGTGGAGAAGGCGCGGGAGGTCAATCTCGCCAACATCCGCGCCGGCCGTGATTCGTCGTCGGTCCACCCGTTCGACCTCTTCACGCGCGCCTACTTCGGCCCGAACCACCCGTACGGCCTGGCGCAGCGCGGCGACGAGGAGGTGGTGGCTCGCCTGACGCCCGCCGATCTGCGAGCCTGGTACCGCCAGGTGTTCCACCCGTCGCGCCTCACGCTCGTGGTAGCCGGAGACGTCGATCCGGAGCGCCTGCGCGACTTTGCCGAAGCGCAGTTCGGCACGCTGCCGGCGGTGGACGGGACGCCGCTTCCTGATCTCCCCGCCCGGGCTCCCGCCGGGTTCGTGGAGCTGGTCGAGTCGCGGCCCCGCCGCCAGTCGGCGTTCGTCCTCGGATTCCCGACGGTGCCGGTCACGCATCCGGACGCGTTCGCCCTCGAAGCGCTGCAGCACGTGCTCTCGGGGATGGCCGGGCGCCTGTTCTCCGAGTTGCGCGGCAAGCGCGCGCTCGCCTACACCGTGCTGGCCGCCGACGTGTCGCGGCCGCGCCTCGGCTACTTCTTCGGCTACCTCGCGGGGGAGCACCGCAAGGAGGCGAGCGCGCGGAAGGCGATGCTCGCGGAGTTCGCGCGCCTGCGGGAGGAGCCGGTCGCGGCCGAGGAGCTGCGCCGCGCCCAGGGGTACCTGGCGGGGATCACCCGGATCCGCCGGCAGACGAACAGCTCGCGGGGAAGCGAGATCGCACGCGATGTGCTATTCGGCCTCGGGCTCGACTTTCCCGAGCGCTACCTCCAGGGTGTCCTCGCGGTCACGGCCGCCGACATCCAGCGCGTCGCCCGGGCGTACTTCGAACCCGAGCGGTGCGTGATCGCCGTGTTGCGGGGCGGGGAGGGGTGATCGCCGGCCGTTCTTGACACCCCTCCGGCCGGGTCCTATGGTGCGCCGCGAAGGGGAAACCATGCGCTTCGAGAAGCTCACTGTCAGGGCCCAGGAGGTCGTGCAGGCCGCGCTGCAGGGCGCCGCGTCCCAGGGCCACCCGGAGGTGCTCCCGGAACACCTGCTGCTGGCACTCCTCGCGCAGGATGAGGGGATTGCCTCCGATCTGCTGACCCGGGTCGGCGCCGATCCGGGCCGCCTCCGCGCCCGGGTCGAGGAGGTTCTAGCCAAGCTCCCGAAGGTCGGCGGCGCCTCGGCGCAGCCGCGCCTCTCCGCCCCCCTGCAGGCGTCCCTCGATCACGCCTTCCAGCGCGCCGAGGAGTTCAAGGACGACTATGTGAGCGTCGAGCACCTCCTCGATGCGTTGACCTCTCCGGCCGGCGGAGGTGCCACCAAGCTGCTGCGCGAGCAGGGGGTCACCGCCGAGGCGCTGCTCCAGGCGCTACGCGACCTGCGCGGCGGCGCGCGCGTCACCGATCCGAACCCGGAGGAGAAATACCAGGCGCTGAGCCGCTACGGCCGCGATCTGACCGAGGCGGCCCGCCGCGGCAAGCTCGATCCGGTCATCGGCCGGGACGAGGAGGTGCGGCGAGTCATCCAGGTGCTCTCGCGCCGGACCAAGAACAACCCCGTCCTGATCGGCGAGCCAGGAGTCGGCAAGACCGCGATCGTCGAGGGGCTGGCGCGCCGGATCGTCTCGGGGGACGTGCCTTCGGGTCTGAAGGGGAAGCGGCTGGTGGCGCTCGATCTCGGAGCGATGCTGGCGGGCGCCAAGTACCGCGGGGAGTTCGAGGACCGCCTCAAGGCGGTGTTGCGGGAGATCGAGGAGGCGGCGGGGACGGTCATCCTGTTCATCGACGAGCTGCACACCCTGGTCGGGGCGGGTGCGGCCGAAGGGGCGATCGACGCCGCGAACATGCTGAAGCCGGCGCTCGCCCGCGGCGAGCTGCGTTGCATCGGTGCCACGACGCTGGGCGAGTACCGCAAACATGTGGAGCACGATCCGGCGCTCGAGCGCCGGTTCCAGCAGGTGCTCGTCGGTGAGCCGGGCGTGTCGGACACCATCGCCATCCTGCGCGGGCTCAAGGAGCGCTACGAGGTGCACCACCAGGTCCGGATCGCCGACTCCGCCCTCGTCGCGGCGGCCACCCTGTCGCACCGCTACATCGCCGACCGCTTCCTTCCCGACAAGGCGATCGACCTGATCGACGAGGCGGCGTCGAAGCTACGGATCGAAATCGACTCGATGCCGACGGAGATCGACACGCTCGAGCGCAAGCTCACCCAGCTCGAGATCGAGCGGCAGGCGCTCCGCAAGGAGAAGGACGATCGCTCCCGGGCCCGCCGCGAGAAGCTCGATGGCGAGGTGGCGAACCTGCGCGAGCAGGCGGATCGACTGAAGGCGCACTGGGCGAAGGAGGTCGCGGCGATCAAGCGGATCCAGGCGCTGAAGCAACGGATCGCCGGGGCGAATGCCGCGTTCGAGCAGGCCGAGCGCGCCGCCGACCTGCAGCGCGCCGCGGAGATCCGCCACGGCGAGCTGCCGGGGCTGCAGCGCGATCTGGAGGAGGAGAATCAGCAGCTCGCGCTGTTGCAGAAGGACCTCCGGATGCTGAAGGAGGAAGTCGACGAGGAGGATGTCGCCGAGATCGTGGCGCGCTGGACCGGGATCCCGGTCGCCCGCATGCTGGAGAGCGAGATCGACAAGCTGACCCACATGGAGGCTCGCCTCGCGTCCCGGGTGGTCGGTCAGGACGAGGCGATCCGGGTGGTGTCGAGCGCGCTGCGCCGCTCGCGCGCCGGCCTCGCCGATCCCGATCGGCCGATCGGTTCGTTCCTGTTCCTCGGACCGACGGGGGTCGGCAAGACCGAGCTGGTCCGCACGCTCGCCTGGTTCATGTTCGATTCGGAGCGCGCCATGATCCGGATCGACATGTCCGAGTACCTCGAGAAGCATTCGGTCGCCCGGCTGATCGGCGCTCCCCCCGGCTACGTGGGACACGAGGAGGGGGGGCAGCTCACCGAGGCGGTGCGGCGGCGACCCTATGCGGTCATCCTGCTCGACGAGATCGAGAAGGCCCATCCCGACGTCTTCAACGTGCTGCTGCAGGTCCTGGACGACGGGCGCCTCACCGACGGCAAGGGACGCACGGTCAGCTTCAAGCACGCCATCGTCATCATGACCTCGAATCTCGGCAGCCGGCACCTGCAGGAGGCGGGCGCTTCCAATCGTCAGGAGGCCGTGCGGCGCGTCGAGGAGGAGATGCGGCGCGCCTTCCGCCCCGAGTTCCTCAACCGGATCGACGACATCGTCATCTTCGAGCCGCTTGGCCCCGAGGCGATCGAGCGGATCGTCGACCTCCAGGTCGCCAGGGTGGAAGCGCTGCTGGCGGAGCGGCGGATCCAGCTGCGCCTGACCTCGGCCGCGCGCCGGCGCCTCGCCGAGGTCGGTTTCGACCCGGCCTATGGCGCCCGGCCCCTCAAGCGCGCCCTCCAGCGCGAGGTGCAGAACCCGCTGGCGCTCCGCCTGCTGGAAGGGGAGTTCCAGCCCGGAGCGACGGTGGAGGTCGATGTCGATCCGGCCGGGACGGGGATGCGGTTTCGGGCCGCCGGCGGCGAGCCGGAGGCCGCTGGGTCTATGGTACATTGACCGGCGGATCCCCTTCTGAACAGTGGGTCGAGGCAGAGGGGGAGGCTGCGGTGGATGCTCGGGAACGGGAGACGCCAATGCGGCGTTCCTCCTTCAAGAAAGGGCTTGCGGAGATGAGCGGGTTCGGAGGTTATGTGAAGACGGCGCTGCTGCTGGGGATCCTGACGGCGATCATCATCGCTGTCGGCGGCATGTTCGGCGGCCAGAGCGGCATGGTGCTGGCGCTGGGGCTCGCGGCAGTGATGAACCTCGGCGCCTACTGGTTCTCGGACAAGATGGTCCTGGCGATGTACCGGGCGAAGCCGTTGAGCGAGCACGACGCGCCCGAAGTGCACAGTATCGTGCAGAGCCTCGCCAGCCGCGCGGGGATCCCGGTGCCGCGCATCTATCTACTGCCCCAGGAGGCACCGAACGCGTTCGCCACCGGCCGCAATCCGTCGCATGCCGCGGTGGCGGTCACCGACGGCATCCTGCGGCTGCTGAACCGCGAGGAGCTCGAGGGGGTTCTGGCCCACGAGTTGTCGCACGTGCGCAACCGCGACATCCTGATCTCCTCAATCGCCGCCACGCTCGCGGGAGCGATCATGGTCGCCGCCCGGATGGCGGGGTTCGCAGCGATGTTCGGCGGCTACCGCGATCGCGACGATCGCGGCGGGAACGTCCTCGGCATGCTGGCCACGATGCTGCTGGCGCCTCTCGCGGCCACGATGATCCAGCTCTGGGTGTCGCGCACCCGGGAGTTCGCGGCGGATGCCTCCGCCGCGGAGATCGTCGGACATCCGCATGGTCTGGTCTCGGCGCTCAGCAAGCTCGAGTCCGTCAACAAGCGCGTGCCGATGGTGGGCGCCGATCAGGCGACCGCACACCTGTTCATCGTCGCCCCGCTCACCGGGGGGAAGGCGCTCGCCTCGCTGTTCAGCACGCACCCCCCGCTCGACGAGCGGATCCGCCGGCTGCTCGCCCGGGGCTGATCCGGTGAGGCGCGCGCGGATGCGGGCCGGGGTGGCGGCTCTCCTGGCGCTGCTGCCGGCCGCGGCGGCGGCCCAGGCGCAAGGGCGCCGCAATCCGGTCACCGAGGCGGTCGCCAAGGTCGGGCCGGCCGTTGTCAACATCTCCACCGAGCAGCGGGTGCGCAACCCGTTCGCCGACTCGTTCTTCGGACGTTCGTTCCCGGAGCTGTTCGGCGGCCCGTCCGACGGGTTCGTCGAGAACTCGCTGGGCTCCGGAGTCCTGTTCGATCCGCGCGGCTACGCGCTGACCAACGAGCACGTCCTGCTCGGCGCGTCGCGCATCACCGTGAGCCTCGCGGACGGCCGCAAGTTCGAGGCCGACGTGGTGGGGACGGACCCGGGCTCCGATCTCGCGGTCGTCCGGATCCAGTCGGACAAGCCGCTCCCGTCGGTGGCGCTCGGGACCTCGTCGGATCTGCTGATCGGGGAGACGGTGATCGCCATCGGCAACCCGCTGGGACTTTCCAACACGGTCACGGTCGGCGTCGTCTCCGCCCTCCAGCGCGAGGTGCGCGGTGGCGATCGGGTCTACGCCGACTTCGTCCAGACCGACGCGCCGATCAACCCCGGGAACAGCGGCGGGCCGCTGCTCAACGTGCTCGGCCAGCTGATCGGGATCAACACGTCGATCGTCGCCGAGGCGGAAGGAATCGGCTTCGCCATCCCGATCGACCGGGCGCGCGTGGTCCTCGACGAGATCCTGCGGTTCGGCAAGGTCCGCGAGGTCTGGGTCGGCGTCGATGTGCGCGCCAGCGGGGGAGGGCGCGCCTTTGACGCCGGCGAGCCGAAGGTGATGGTGATGCGTTCCTACGTGGGCGGACCGGGGGATCGCGCCGGCATCAAGCCGGGGGACGTGGTCGTGGCGGTCGACGGCAAGCCGATCCGCGGTCTGGCCGACTGGGATACGTCGCTCGGCACGGCGCATGTCGGCGGCAAGCTGGCGTTGCGGCTCGACCGGGGAGGCAAACCGGCCGAGGCCACGGTCGCCGTCGAGACTTTCCCGTACGATCTGGCCCCCAACATCGTGGCGGACCTGGTCGGAATCGAAATCTCCGAGATCACCGATGAGATGCGCCGCCGCGCCACGCTCCCGCGCCGCGGCGTGGTGGTGACCGGCGTCCGTCCCGGCAGCCCGGCGAGCCGCGTGGGGATCCGGCCCGGGGACGTCATCGGGCAGGTGAACGACAGCCGCGTCGGGGAACTCGCGGAGTTCTCGCGCGCCGTGCCGCGGATGCTGGAGCGCGAGAGCGTGCTGTTCGTCGTCGTGCGGCGCAACACGGCCTACTACGTCACCGTGGATCTCAGCTGATGGTCATGGACGCGCGCCCCGTTCCCGACCCCCGGCGGCCCACGGCCGAGGACATCGACGCGGTCGAGGTCAAGGTGGACGACCGCCGCTTCTGGGCGCGCCAGGAGACGTCCGGGAGCGGCGATCCGACGGCGTCTCCAGGCGAGCAGCGCTACCCGTCGTTCGTCGAGGATCTCCAGGCGCGACTGAAGCAGAGCGAGGAACGCCTCGACGCGACGCTGGCCTCCCACCGCCGCATGCAAGCCGAGTTCGAGCAGGTGCGCCAGCGCCTGCAGCGCGACGTCGAGCTGCGAGTGCACGAGGCCAAGGTGAGCGTGTTCGCCGGCCTGCTCGAGACGGCGGACCAGCTCGAGCGGGCACTGGCATCCGCCGCGGAGGGCGGCGAGTCGTTCCGCGAGGGGTTGCGCCACATCCATGCCCGGTTGCTCGCGGCGCTCAAGGCGGAGGGGGTCGAGCGGATTGACCTGCTCGGCGCCGCCTACGACCCCGAGATCGCCGAGGCGGTCGCCGTCGTCGAGGTGACCGACCCTGCCTCTCATGATCGGGTGGTTGCGGAGGTGCGCCCCGCCTACCGGCTCGGCGAGAGGCTACTGCGCCCCGCGCAGGTCCAGGTCGGCCGCTACACCGCGCCGTCCGCCACGCCGGACCGCGCCGCCGACAGGTAATCGCGCAGCGTCTCCTCCCAGCGCCGCGGCGATTCCCCGGTGAGGGCCTGGTAGCGCGACGTGTCGAGCGCGGAGTACGCGGGGCGGCGGGCCGGCTGGGACAGCGAGTCGCTCGTGATCGGCTCGATGGGCACGTCGAGGCCGGCGAGGCGCAGCGCCTCGCGCGCATAGTCGAACCGCGAACAGACGCCCGTCTGCGCGAAGTGGAGGAGGCCGCGAGCGCCGATCCCGACGAGCCGGGTCAGCGCGCTCGCCAGATCGCCCGTATAGGTGGGGGTGCCATGCTGGTCGGAGACGACGCGCAGCGGTTTTCCGGCGCGCGCCGCGGCCAGGATTGCGGCGACGAAGTTCCTGCCGTAGGGCCCGTAGAGCCAGGAGACGCGCACGATCAGGTGGTCCTGTGACTCCGCCGCGACCGCGCGCTCGCCGTCCAGCTTGCTCCGGCCGTACGCGGAGAGCGGGTCCACCGCGTCCTCCTCGGTGTACGGGCGCGTCGCGCGCCCGTTGAAGACGAAGTCGGTGCTCAGGTGGATCAGGCGCGACCCGACTGCGTGGCAGGCGCGCGCCAGGTTCGCGGCGCCGTCCACGTTCACCAGGCGGGCCCGATCCTCGTGCGCCTCGCTGCCATCGACATCGGTGAACGCGGCACAGTTGATCACCACGCTAGCGTGCAGGCGCTCCAGCTCCCACCGTGTGGTCCAGTAGTCGCTGATGTCGATCTCGTCGCGGGTGGCGCAGACCGCCTGCGGGTACGTCTCCGGCAGGACCTCGGCGAGGTGCTGGCCGAGCATGCCTCCCGCGCCGACGATCACCGGCTGGACCGCGCCCATGCTCCCGTGCTCTCGCACCTGGCTCATCCCCTGTCGCTGGGTGAAAGGTCGCCGTCAGTTGAAACGGCTGTGGAGGTCGAGGAAGTTGCCGACCCCCTTGAGCGTGACGGTGAACCGAAACTCCTGCGCCGGCTGCACGAGCCCGGAGTAGTCGCGATTGAGGTACTCCGCCAGGAAGCCGCAGCATTGCGTCTCGTACCCCAGCCGGTAGCGCTGGCTCTGCAGCATACGGGTCGGCAGATCGTAGGCGAAGTCGAGGTCGAAGGTGAAGCGTCTCCCGAACAGCGCCGAGCCCCCGCCGAGCCGCAGGGTGCCGGCCTCCGGCTGCACGCCGGAGGGATCGCGGCCCAGGAAATACGAGAGGGCGACTCGCCCAAGCCGGTCCGAGCTGGCGGTGCCGCTGACGCTCAGGCTGCGGAGGCTGTCGTAGAGGATGTCGTAGTCGAGCCGGACGTCGGCGCTGACCACAGGCGTCGGGTTGTAGCGCGCCGCGAAGGTGACAGGCGAGAACGACGACTGCTCGGCGGGCTCGAGCGTGACCGGATCGAGCGCGATCGAACTGCTCAACGGTAGGTTGAACGCGGCCGACTGCCGGATCTCGATCGACGCGATGTCGGTCGCCGCATCGTAGACGGGCGCGGCGCCCGGCGCCGCGTCCTTGGCCGGGGGAGAGAGCCGGCGACGCAGCAGTCGGCTGGTGAAGCTGTAGGTGACGAGGTTGACGTCGGAGGGAATGAAGTCGACCTCGTCGTACACCAGCACCTCGGCGCGATCCTCGAACGCCGGCAGGTACGAATACGTCAGCCGGGGCTCGAGCGTGTTCTTGAAGCGGCTGCCGTTCGAGCCGGGCGCCGGCTCGAAGACGCGATCGAAGCGCGGCCCCAGGAACTCGAGTGCGGCGGCGCCCGTGAGGCGATTGAGCCCCTCGTCCGCGACGCCGCGCGGGTCGGTCGGGTCGGCCCGCTGCGAATAGTACGTCTCGCGCAGCGACAGGGACGGGTTGACGTCGAGCCATGGCGTGGCGGTCCACGGCGCGGTGACGGTGGCCTCGGCGTCGAGGCGTCCGTAGTCGGCATCGAGCGTCTGCTCCTGACGCACCAGACGGCTCCCCGACCCCTGGAACGAGATGTAGACCGGGCTCTCTCCGACCCGTCGCGAGCGGCCGCGCACCTCGATCTCGGGCAGTCGCGACTGCACCAGGGTCTGCGTGGTGGAGAAGAACTGCTCGCGGCGCTCGGCCCGCAGGCTCAGTGTGGTCGTCGACCAGGACCGCTGTAGATCCGCGTAGGAGACCTGGTACGGTGAGACCGACAACCCGAGATCGCGCTCGAAGTCGTTGTAGTAGGAGCCGTCGCTCACCTTGTTCAGGTCCGCGAGCAGGCGCCAGTTCTCGCCGATGGGCTGGTCGGTGCGGAAGTTCATCCGGTAGCGGCGGGACTCCGCCGCGTCGACGTCATGGTCGAGGTAGTACCCCGTGAACTGGCCGCTGCCGCGCTCGTCCGCCTTGTAGCGGAACTCCAGCCCGCCCCCCGGGCCCGCGATGGAGTAGTAGTCGGCGTAGAAGGTGGCATCGATGTTCCTCCGGATCGCCCAGAAGTAGGCAATTCCGGCGAAGAACCCCCGGGCGTTCGAATTGCCGATCTCCGGCATCAGGAAGCCGCTGGCGCGGTCGCTCTTCACCGGCCACAGCATGTAGGGGAAGTAGACGATCGGCGCCTTGCCGCTGCGAAAGGACGCGCCGTGCAGGTGCGCGTACTTCTCCACCTCGATGAAGGCGCGCTTCACCCGGAACGACCAGTACGGCACGGGCTGGGTGCAGGTCGTGAACACCGCGCCGTAGAGCCAGAACTTCCCGACGTCGACGCGCTCCAGGCGCTCCGCCCGGAACTGATAGTACGGAGGGAGGTAGCCGGTGACCTCCCAGAGCGTCGCCGCGCCGGTCTCGAGGTTCATCTCCAGGCGCGAGGCACCGAGCGTTCCCTCCCCCTGCTCGAGGATCACGTTCCCCTCGGCGTCCGCGAGCCGCCGCTTGCTGTCGTACGTGGCCCGGTCGGCCTGGAGGCGCATCCCGCCGTAGTGGACGTCCGCGTACCCCTCGAGCCGGTAGACCCCCTCGGCGATCTCCGTGATCGTCTCGGCGGCGAGGGACGGAGGAGCGATCGCGCCCCCGAGGGGGACGCCGGGAAGGGCGAACGTCGTCCGCGGCTTCTCCGGCTCCTCGGGCGCGCGCGGGAACAGCTCCTCCTGTTGCTGCGCCAGTACTCCGCCGCCGGCGCACACCCATAAGAGGATCCAGGCGGGGATCGGGCGGAGGATCACGCGGATGTTCGCGTCACGATGGCCGTAACTGGTTGAAATGCAACGGTCTATGCTCCATCGCGGGCATCCTAGCACCCGTGCCGACCGCCAGCAAGGCGGGCGGTCGCGGCGCCCAGCGAGGACGGAGGCAGGCCCTTGCGCTCGCCGGGGTCGGTGTCTAATCTAACGATTCCCGCCCGCTACCGTTCGCACCTCGCGCGGCCCGCGGATGGATCCCGGACCCCAATGAAGGTCGCCATCGCGCAGATCTCCCCCGCGCTCGGGGGGTTGAAACGGAACCTCACCCTGCACCTGGACCGCACGGCGCGCGCGCGCCGCGCGGGGGCGGATCTCGTGGTGTTCCCCGAGCTGAGCCTCACGGGGTACCTCCTCCTGGATCTCACCCAGGATCTCGCGCTCGAGCTGCCTGCCGCCGCCGAGGCGAAGCGGCTCGCCGCCGCCAGCGCGAAGATCGCGATCCTGGCCGGGTTGGTCGAGGAGACGCCGGAGTTCCGTTTCCACAACACCGCCGCGCTGTTCGAGGCAGGGCGGCTCGTCCACCGGCATCGCAAGGTGTACCTGCCGACCTACGGGATGTTCGACGAGGGGCGCTACTTCGCTCCCGGCGACCGGTTCCGAGTCCACGTCTCCCCCCGGCTCGGGCGGATCGGCGTGCTGGTGTGCGAGGACGCGTGGCATCCTTCGTCCGCCTACGTGCTGGCGCAGGCCGGGGTCGATCTCGTCTGCATCATGTCGGCGGGGCCGGTGCGCGGCGCGGGGGCGGCGGGCGGGGTCGCGAGCCGCACCGCCTGGCGCGACCTGTGCCGCGCCATCGCCCAGTTCAACACGGTCTACGTGATCTACTGCAACCGCGTGGGGCACGAGGATGGCTGGACCTACAGCGGCGGCTCACTCGCGGTCGACCCGCTCGGCGAGGTGATCGCGGAAGCGGGTGGCGACGGCGAGGAACTCCTCGTGGTTGACGTGTGCCCCGAGCGCCTGCGCGAGGCGCGCATCCGGCTCCCGCTGCTCCGCGACGAGAAGGCGCACCTGGTCGAGCGTGAGCTCGGGCGGGTGCTGCGCCGGCGCGCTGCCGATCCAGGAGAATCCTCGTGACCGCGGGCCTCTTCACCGAGCTGCACCAGCATGTGGACGGGTCGATCCCTCCGCGGGTGACCTGGGACCTCATGCAGCGGCATGACCTCACCCCGGTCGAGACGCCCGCGGAGATGGAGCGCCTGCTCGCCTTGCAGCCGGAGGAGGAAGGGTCGCTCCTCGCCTACCTCGACAAGTTCCATTACCCGCTCTGGATCACCCAGTTCTACGAGAACATCACGCAGGTGACCGAGGCGATCGTGGCCGCCGCCTACGCCCAGGGGGTGCGGGTGCTCGAGCTGCGCTACTCGCCGATCATCCACACCTACTCCGGCCTGACGCTGCGCCAGGCGATCGCCGCGGTCCTGTCGGGGCTGAACCGCTCCATGGAGCTGCACTCGGATCTGCGCTGCGGCCTGGTCGTGATCGCCATGCGCCAGCACGGACCGCACATCGCGAAGATCCTGGCGCGGCAGGCGATCGCCGAATCGGAGCGGTTTCACAGCCGCAGCGGGGTGATCGGGTTCGACATCGCGGGCGCCGAGCGCGGGAATCCGCCGCGACTGTTCCGCGAGGCGTACAGCGTGGCGCGGGCGGGCGGACTCGGCCTGACGGCGCATGCGGGGGAGGACGAGGGGCCGGAGAACGTGTGGCAGGCGATCGACGTGCTCGGCTGCGAGCGGATCGGGCATGCCTGCTCCGCCATTCAGGACGAAGTCCTGATGAAGCGTCTGGCGCGCGATCAAATCCTGGTCGAGTGCTGCCTGACCTCGAACTTCCAGACCGGCTCGGTCGCCCGCACGACGCCCCACCCGATCTTCGCCTTCCTCGAGGCGGGCGTGCCGGTCGCCATCTGCACCGACAACACCACCGTGTCGAGCACCGACATGGGGCGCGAGAACCTGGCGGTGGCGGCGACGCTCGGGGACGCCGCGGTCGCGCAGATCCACCGCAACGCGCGCGCCCACTCCTTCATCTCCTCGGTCCGCACCGAGGCGGGCGGCCGCCCGCGGAGCGGATGATGGCGGCCCGCCGGAAGCGCGCCGTCCCCTCCCCCGACGCGGGTCTCGCGGAGTTGAGGATCAACGCCCCCCGGATCGAGAAGATCCTGGTCGGGTTCCTGGCGGAGGAGAGTGGCCGCGCCGGACGTTCCGTGCTCCTGGTCGGACTCTCGGGCGGGCTCGATTCAGCGACGGCGGCCTGGCTTGCGGTCCGCGCCGTCGGACCGGCGAACGTGATCGGAGTGCTGCTGCCGTATCGCACGAGCAGCGCCGCCTCCGCGCGTGACGCGCGGGCGCTCGGCAGGACTCTCGGGATCCGGCTCGAGCAGGTGGACATCTCGCCAATGGTGGACGCCTACTTCGCCGGGCGGCGGGACGCATCGCGCGGCCGGCGCGGCAACAAGATGGCGCGCGAGCGGATGAGCGTGCTCTACGACCTCTCGGAGCAGCATGAAGGTCTGGTCGTCGGCACCAGCAACAAGACGGAGATGCTACTCGGGTACGGGACGCTGCATGGCGATCTCGCGTGCGCGCTCAACCCGCTCGGTGACCTCTACAAGACCCAGGTTCGCCAGCTTGCCGCGCACCTGGGCGTGCCGCGCGCCATCCTGAGCAAGACTCCCACGGCCGACCTGTGGCCCGGCCAGACCGACGAGGCGGAACTCGGGATCACCTACGCCGTCGCCGACCGGATCCTCCATCTTCTCGTCGATCGGCGGGCCAAGGAGGCGGAGTTGCTGGCGGCGGGGTTCGACCGCGCGCTCGTGCGCAAGGTGCGGGAGATGATCCGCCGCTCGCAGTTCAAGCGCCGGCTGCCGCTGATCGCGAAGGTCTCGCAGCGGACTGTCGGGGTCGATTTTCGCTACCCCCGGGATTGGGGAACCTGAGAATCCAGCGTGAACTCCGCGCGCGGCCGCTTGACTATTCACAGCGTGAATGATTATCATCCACGCCATGAAGACCCTCCCCCGCTTGGTCGAAGCCGCACTGGCCGAGCGGCTCCGCGTGATGCCGGCGGTGGTGGTGACCGGAGCGCGGCAGACCGGAAAGAGCACGCTCGTCGCGGAGCGGGTCCCCGGCGCGCGGCGCTACGCCACGCTCGACGACCTGGACGTGCTGGATGCCGCCCGCCGCGACCCGGAGGCGCTGGTGGGCGGGCCCGGTGCGGTGACGCTCGACGAGGTCCAGCGCGAGCCGGGGCTGCTGAGCGCGGTCAAGCGAGCCATCGATCGCAAGCGCACCCCGGGGCGCTTCCTCCTGACCGGCTCGGCCAACCTGCTCCTCATGCGGCAGGTCGCCGAGTCGCTGGCGGGGCGGGCGAGCTATCTGACGCTCTGGCCCATGACCCGGCGCGAGCAGCGCGGGGCAGGGCGCGCCGGGCGCTGGGACGATCTGCTCGCCGCGCGCGACGACGCCTGGCTCGACGTGCTCGCGGCCGGCCAAGCGGAAGCCGAGGATTGGCGCCCGCTCGCCCGCCGCGGCGGCTTCCCGACGCCGGCGCTGCATCTCGAGGGGACGAAGGAGCGCGCGATCTGGTTCGACGGCTACGTGCGCACCTATCTCGAGCGCGACCTGCAGGACCTGGCCGCGATCAGCGCACTGCCGGACTTCCGGCGCCTGATGCGCGCGGCGAGCCTCCGCCTCGGGCAGCTCGTCAATCAGACCGAGCTGGGGCGCGACGTGGCCCTGCCGCAGGCGACGGTGCACCGCTGGCTCAACCTGCTGGAGACCTCGTATCAGATCGTGCGACTGCCCGCGTATGCCGTGAACCGCACCCGGCGGCTCATCAAGGCCCCCAAGCTCTACTGGGGGGACACCGGCGTGGCGCTGCACCTGGCCGAGCTGGAGGAGCCCGCCGGCGCGCACCTCGAGAACGTCGTGCTGCACGACCTGCTCGCGTGGCGCGACGCGCGGCTGGAGCGGGCGGAGATAGGGTACTGGCGCACGGCGAGCGGCGAGGAGGTGGATCTGGTGATCGAGACGGGCGGCCGCCTGCTCCCGATCGAGATCAAGGCCGGCGCGCGGCCGCGCCTGGCGGACGCAGGAAACCTGCGCTCCTTCCGCGGGGAGTACGGCAGAAAGGCCCGCGCCGGCCTCCTGCTGCACACCGGTAGCGCGCTGGAGTGGATCGCGCCCGACGTCCTGGCGGCGCCATGGTGGAGAGTGCTGTGAGGCGGAGCGCCTGCACCGACACCGCCGACCATCCTCCGGCGAAGGGCGTGCTCGACCGCAAGAAGCTGCCCGCGTGACGCATTCAGCTACTCAGTGACGAGATAAGGAACGCGATGGCAAAGGCCACCACCAGGAACGACGGCACGGGCGCAAGCCTCGGCTTCGAAGCCAAGCTCTGGGCCGCCGCCGACGCGCTGCGCAACAAGATGGACGCGGCCGAGTGAAAGCACGTCGTCCTCGGCCTGATCTTCCTCAAGTACATCTCGGACGCGTTCGAGGCCAAGCACGCGGAGCTCGAAGCACAGGAGAATCAAGGCGACGACCCGGAAGACCGCGCCGTAAGCATCTTCTGGGCGCCGAAGGAGGCGCGCTGGCAGCATCTGAAGGCGAGCGCCCTGCAGCCCACCATCGGCACGCGGGTGGACGACGCGATGGCCGCCATCGAGCGCGACAACCCGTCGCTCAAGGGCGTGAAAACAGCGGATATCCTCGAGCATCGTTTGCGCTGACGAGCAGGAGCGCCTCAGTGACCGGGCTTCCCTTTCCGCTTCCCCACGCGCGCCTTCTTGCGCTCGCGCATGAATCCCGCCAGCCAAGCGCGTGCGCCCGGAGTCGCCTCCCAGACGGAGAGTAGCTCCGCTCCGAAGGCGACCGCCTCCTCCTCGCTGCGCCAGCCATACACCTCGGGCAACCGATCGGGGATCTCGCTCTTCGCCAACAGGTACTTCGGGAGATGCGGGTTGTGGCGCACCGCCGCGGCGAGGAGGTCGTGCGCGCCCGGGGTGTCGCCATCCCGGCGGAACGCGAGGAGCGCGCGCCCGTAGCTCATCGGGACGGTGGCGTCCTCCGCGTACTGCTGCAGAATCCCTTCGCAGTCCCGGTCCCGCCCTGTGCGGATCAGCGCGGGGACCACCAGATGCCGCACACCCTGGTTGTCGTTGGGGTTGAGCCGGAGCATCTCCCGCCAGCGGTCGATCGCTTCGGCGTGATTCCCCTCTTCGGCGAGGCAGTTGGCGAGACCTTGGCAGGCGCGCATGTACGGCCGCGTCTCGACGATCCCCCAGAAGTGCCCTGCATGTTCCTCGAAGCAGGCTGGGCCCAGCGCGCGCTCGCCGGCCTGCAGCCCCTCCCGGTAGAGCGCGATTCTCTGCGCGGAGTCGGGCATGTTCTCGGCCAGGATGACGAAGGCATCCGCGCAGTCGGGGAACAGGCGGATTGCCTCGCGGGCGAGCTTCACGCGGCGGCGCCCGGCGACTCGCAGCGCCCCGTCCACGAGCTCCTGAGCACGCTCCTCCGGCGTCTCGGCCGCCCGGCGGGGGATCGCGTCGATGTCGATCAGGTTCGCGAGGCCGGCGTCGAGCTCCCCAATCGATTGTGGACCCTTCGCCGCCAACGCCCGGCCGAGATCCCGCATGACTCGCTCCAGCCGCCGACGGTCTGGTATCGCGTCCGGCGTCCCACCGGATGGTCGAGGGTCCGGGAGCGGCGCGAGGATCGACGGCAGGCTGAGGTCGATCCGCGTCTTCCCGCCGAACGTCGGGACGACCTTCCTCCACCTCCCGCTGTCGAGATCGTCCTCGGTTGTCCGCGCCAGTGCACGCAGCAACCCCTCGACGAACGTCATTCGGGAAGAGTCGGCGAGTCGCGGCTCGGTCTCCTCCTGCAGCCTTACCAAGAAGGGATAGGCTTCCTCCCCGGCGAGCGGCAGACTCTCACGCTCCCAGAGCTCGCTGTCGGCGAGAGGCAGGTCCATGATCGGCCCGTAGGACAGCATCCATCCGCCGCACGTGGCCTGCGCGTGCCGCGGGTGGCCATCGCCGGACCGGCCCAGGAGGTCCTCCTCGCAGGCGACGAACCCGAGGCCGTACTCCATTCCCGCGGCGCCGAGCACGGTGAACCTGGCGAACTCGGCGTCCGGAACCGCCGAGTCGATCCAGATCGGGTCGTTGCCGTCGAGGTGATTCCACAGCGCGGAGCGGTGGAACTCGGCGGCCGCTTCGGCGAAGGCACGAAAGCGCGCCAGATCCACTCCCGGCATTCCCACGGAGCGCAATACCGAGAACGGGCCCGAGAGATCCACCGCCATCTCCTCGAGCAGCGATTCGACGGCGGGCATTCGATCGCGCAGGCGGACATCGATCTCCATTCCCGCCAGCCGCTCCCTCAGGAGCGGCACCAGCGCCGGGTCGACGACCTCGACCGCCGCCGGGCGGCACCTCACGTTCGCGTTCTCCGCGAGGCGGAACAGGGCGTCCACAGCCGCATCGTTCTCGCTGCCCGCTGCGTGAACGGCCTCCCCAGTCGCGACCTGCTCGGTGGCGGTGCTGACCCAGATGGGCAGTCGCGGCCGGAAGGGGGGCTTCCCCTCGGGGACAACCCAGGTGGGCATCCGGACGACGCCTCCCTGCCAGACATCCCCTTGGTCGACCCGGAGCCGTCGCAACCGTTCGACCGAGAGCTGAATCGGCTTGCTCATGCCCGAACCTCCTGACGCGGATCTTGCGGGGCACATCACCGACCCCGCCATCGTGCTCGACCTGCCGCACGGCGCCCGCTAGCGCCCCGCGTCAATCCACGGGTTTCAGCCCGTCCTACGCTCCCTTCGCCGCCTTGGCGATCAGGCCGGCGACCGCACTCGGTTGGGAGACGTAGACCGAGTGACTGCCGGAGACCTCGACGACAGTCGCCCCCGCGCGCCTCGCCATCAGGCGCTGGGCCGGAGGCGGGATCATCCGGTCATCGGTGGCGACCAGGTACCAGCTGGGCTTCGACTTCCAGGCCGGCTGGCTGATCGCGCCGTTGAGCGCCTCGAGTCCCCAGGGCACCTGGGAGTCGGCCATGAACTCCGCCTTCGCCGCCTCGACATCAGCCGCGAAAGAGGCCGCGAACTTCTCCCGGTCGAGGAACAGATAGCCATCCTGCGGCGGGAGAATCGGCGGCACCGGCGCCCCCGGCGGGGGATCCTTGATCAGGCTCGAGACCGATTCCCCTTGGTCCGGCGCGAACGCCGCGATGTAGACCAGGCCGACCACGTTGGGATCGTTGCCGGCTTCGGTGATCACCACGCCGCCGTACGAATGGCCGACGAGGACGACGGGACCGTTCATCGCCGCCACGACCCGCTTCGTCGCCTTGACGTCATCGGCGAGGGAGATAGTGGAGTTCTGGACGACGCCCACGTTGAAGCGGTCCTTTCGCAGGGCGCGGTAGACGCCCTCCCAGCCGGAACCATCGACAAAGCCACCATGAACGAGGACGACGTTGTTGGTCGCTGACCCAGGGGTTGCGGGCATGGCAGGCTCCTTTCCAAAGCAGTCGCAGCGCGTGGAGGAGACGGCGAATGCCGTCGTCGGTGGGCCTCTCACCTCTGCATATTTGCCGGGAGACTACTACAACTCATCAAGCCTCAGGGGCACGCGGTCGGCGCTCGAGGCGTGCCGTCGGAACGGGTGCCATACGTTCCCACGCCGCAGACGTTCTTCCCGCGCACCAGGTAATAGAGGCCCGTACGGGAAGCGGGGATCGTCGCATCGGTGAGCTGGGTCGTCGCGCTGTTCGTCGCGAGACAGGTCTCGGCCGCGCCACCCCCCGCCGGCAACTGCGAGAGGATCCCCCGCATCGCGTCGTAGACCGTGAACGGTCCTGCCTGGACGGCGAGCGAGGCCCACGACACCGTCTCCGCGTCGAGTGCGAAGACCACGCCGGGGACCTCGGCCGGTATCGACCAGACCGTCGGATCCAAGGGAAGGCAGTCGATCGCATTGGTCACGCCGTCTCCGTCCAGGTCGGCGACCGCCTCGAGCACGATCGAGGTCGGGTTGTTGTGCACCTTCCACGAGAGGTCGCCATCGAGCGTCGGCAGGTTGAGCGACGAGAACGCCCCGAGCACCGAGCCGAACGTCAGAATCGTGAAGGTATCGGCGTTGGCCGGCACGAAACCGTTCACCAGGGTCACATTGAGCGGGCCCGCAAGCGTCGCGACGCCGGTGATGTTCGCCTGGTCATGGCCGGAGCCGGCGACGAGTCCCCCGATCTCCACGTCGAACGCGGCGCCTGCCGTCTGGGTCAGCGCCCCGGAGATCGTCACCGCCCCGGGTGACAGGCCGGGCGCGAGGTGCCCGGCATTCGCGATATTGGCGCTGATGGTCCCGGAGCCGCCGACCGACCCGCACTGGATGTCGAGCGCGGTCGTCGACGCGAGCGTGCCACCCGCGGCCGCCGTCGAACCTGCGGTCTGCACGTACCCCGCCGTGAACGACAGGGTCGCCGCCTGGGCGCGCACGCTCCCGGCGTTGGTGAAGGGGATGGCGATGCTGGTGCTGCCAGACCCTGCGGACTTCTTGAAGGTCCCCCCGGCTTGATTCTCGAACGCCGCGGTCCCGCCGAAGATGTTGGACATGACCCCGTCGCCGACGGCGTCCCAGATCCCCGCGTTGTGGATCGAGGCCCCGGAGCCGATCCGCAGCGCGCCCGTACCGGCCCAGGTCGTCGTGCCTGCCGTGTTGAGGACGCGCGCCGCCGTCAGATCCTTGACCGCGTTGCCGCTGAAGGCGATCCCGCCGTTCGCGTTGGTCGTGGCCGCGCCGGTCATCTCGCCGCTGGTCCAGGTCGTCGTGCCCGAGATCGTGACGGTGTCCGCGCCCTCAAGGGTGCCCGTCGCTAGCGACAGCGTCGCCACGTCGATCGGCTCGCCGCTGTTCAGGGTCAGCACCCCACCCGAGATGATGAGGGCGCCGCCGGCGCTTCCCACAGTCGCCGCGGGGTGGAACGTCGCGGTGCCGCCGCTCAGGCTGGTCGAGGCGGAGGCGCTGTACGCGCCACTGACCTCGACGGCACCGCCGGTGATCGAGACGGATGGGACCGTCACACTCGACGCCGCCTGCAGGAGATAGGTGCCGCCGGAGAACCTGAGGGTGGTCCCGGGAGTGCCGCTGAACGATCCCGATGCTGTCCCCCCGGCGTCGAGGGAGACCATGCCGCTCTCGACCGACACGGCGCCGGCGTTGTCGAACGCGATGCTGCTGCCGGTGGTGCCCGCGCCGGCCGATTTCTTGAATGTCGCCCCGAGCGCATTGTCGAACGGCGCGGCCCCGCCCAGATTGACGAGGGTCGCGTCTCCCTGGGCGTCCCAGATGCCGCTGTTGTGGATGGCGGCCCCACCGCCGGCCCGGATGGACCCGGTCCCACTCCAGGTGGACGTGGCGCCGGTGTTGAGGACGCGCGCCGCGATGAGGTCCTTCACGCTCCCGCTGCTGAAGGTGATCCCGCCGTTGGCGTTCGTGGTGCCGGCCCCGCTCATCGTCCCGCTGATCCAGGTCGTCGTCCCCGAGACCGTGACGGCATCGCTCCCCGCAAGCTCGCCGATCGCGAGCGACAGCGTGGTGACTGCTATCGGTTCGCCGCTGTTGAGGACGAGCGCGCCGCTCGTGATCGTCAGCGCGCTGCCGAGGCTCGTGATGGTCGCCGCGGGATTGAGCGTCGCGGTTCCCCCGGTCACCGTGGTCGCCGCGGCGACGTCGCAGGTCCCATTGACTTCGAGGGTGCCGGAAGACATCGCGAGGGTCGCAAGGTCGAGGCTCGAGGTGGAATCGAGCGTGTAGTTCCCCCCGCCGAACTGAAGCACCGTCCCGGCCGAGCCCGTGAACGAACCCGATTCCGACCCGCCGCCACCCAGGCGCAGGGTGCCGCTCTGCACCTCGACCGTGCCGGCGTTGTCGAACGCGATGTCGATGACCGTCGCCCCGGCGCCGGACGATTTCCTGAAGGCCCCTCCCGTCGCATTGTCGAAGAGCACCCCGACAGACAAGGGGGTGAGCTGCGCATCGGATTGTGCGTCCCAGGTGCCGGTGTTGTGGATGACGGTCCCGCCGCCAAGCCGGATGGCGCCGGTTCCGTTCCACGTGGTGGTGCCGGCGGTGTAGAGGATGCGCCCGCCCGTAAGGTCCTTGACGCTCGCGCCGCCGATGGCGATCCCGCCGCCCGCGTTGAGCGTGGCGGCGTCCCGGATCGCCCCACCGGTCCAGGTGGTCGTCCCGGATACCGTGACGGTGTCGCCTCCCTGCAGCACTCCGCTGGTCATGCTGAGCGTCGTGAGCCCGATCGACTCGCCGCTCTGGAGCGTCACCGTCCCGACCGCGATGCTCAGCCCCGTCCCGAGGCTCGTGACCGTGGCCGCGGGGTTGAAGGTCACGGAGCCGCTCGTGATCGAGGTCGAGGCGGAGAGGGCATAGGTTCCATGGACATCGAGCGCCGCCCCGCTGATCAGTACCGTCGCCGCGGTCACCGTCGAAGCCCCCGCAAGGGTGTAGGTGCCGCCGCCGAATTCCAGGGTGGTGCCCGGAGATCCGGTGAACGACCCGGTGCCGGTGCCGCCGCCGTTCACGTTGACCGAGCCGTTCTGGACGTCGAGGGTCCCGTCGTTGTCGAACGGGATGCCGATCGTCGTGACCCCGCCCCCTGCCGACTTCTTGAAGGTCGCGCCGGCGGGGTTCGTGAACAGCGCGGCGCCGCTCAGGGCCGTGATGCCGGCGTTCCCCTGCGCGTCCCAGGTCCCCGTGTTGTGGATCGAGGCGCCCGACCCGACCCGGATCGAACCGGTGCCCGTCCAGGTCGATGTGCCTGCGGTGTTCAGAACGTGGGACGAGGTGAGGTCCTTGACCCCGGCGCCGCTGAAGGCGATGCCGCCGTTGGCGTTGGTGGTCGCCGCCCCGGTCATGGCCCCCCCGGACCAGGCCATCGTGCCCGAGACGGTCACCGTGTCGCCGCCCTGGAGAACTCCGCTCGACATGCTCAGAGTGGTCACGTTGATTGCCTCACCGCTATTGAGGGTCAGCGACCCGCCGGCGAGGCTCGCCGCGTTGCCGAGACTGGTGACGGTCGCCGCGGAATTGAAGGTGGCGGCGCCGCCGCTCACGGCCGTGGACGCCGTGGCGGTGTATGCGCCGTTGACGACCAGCGCACCTGAAGTGTTCGTCACCGCGGCGGCGGTGAGCGCGGATGCGGAGTCGAGTGTGTAGGTCCCCCCGCCGAACTGAAGGGTCGTGCCGGCCGACCCCGTGAACGACCCCAAGCCGGTGCCCCCCGCGCTCAGGTTGAGCGTGCCGATCTGGACCTCGAGCGTGCCGGCGTTGTCGAAAGGGAGATCGATCGTCGTGGTCCCGGTGCCGGCGGACTTCCGGAACGTCGCTCCCGGCTTGTTTTCGAACAACGCCACTCCACCGAGGTTGTTGTTGATCGACGAGTTGACCTGGGCGTCCCAGAGGCCGCTGTTGTGGATCGAGGCCCCGGAGCCGACCCGGATCCCGCCGGTCCCGGTAAGGGTGACGGTGCCGGCGGTGTTCAGCACGCGCGACGTCGTGATGTCCTTGAGACTCGAGCTGCTGAAGGTGATCCCGCCGTTCGCGTGGGTTGTGCCGGCCCCGCTCATGGTTCCGGCGGACCAGGAGATGGCGCCGTTGACCGTGGCGTCACCCAGACCCGTGAGGGTGCCGTTGGCGAGGCTGAGGCCGCCGTCGATCTGCGACGCCGCGGCGAGCGACAGGACACCGGTGGAGCCAAGCGTGAGCGTGGAACCGGACGTGAGGAAGAGCGTGTTGATCGACGCGCTCGCGCTGGTGAGCGAAACGGTGAAGCCGGCGGGGATGCAGACGTCGTCAGCGGCCCCCGGGAGCTGATCGGGGTTCCAGTTGGCGGCCGTCGTCCAGACGCCGGTCCCGCCGCCGCCGTCGAACTGGATCGTCCCCGGACACTCGGCCGCCTCGAGGATCGGTCCGGCGACGATGAGGCCCCCCGACGCTGCCGGTTGCACGACGCGGAGTCGCGACGGGGCGGCGTCCGGGGAGGCGGCCGCCGCGACGGTGTCGCCGGCATGATCGACCCCCGCGACGACGGGGCGTCCGCCGGGATCGAGCGCGAGCCCGGTCACCCGCACACCCGCCCCGAGCGCAGCCGCCGCCGTGCGCTCGATCTCGCCGCCGTCCGCCGGGACGCGGAACACGGACGTCCCCGGAGGCGTGGTCGAACCTGCGGCCGTGGTGGCGTCGGGCCCACCTGCGACCCAGAGGTCGCCACGGGCATCCGCGCCGAGCGCGCGCACGACACCGCCGATCTCCTCGCCGAGATCGAGGATCGTCCCCGGAGGTGTCGCATTGCCGTGCGGCACCACGACGGCGACAAACCCTCTCGTGGCGAGGTCGGTCGGAGCCCCTGGCGCTACGGCCGAGCCGGCCACGTAGAGGTTCCCCTCGGGGCCGAAGGCCAGGCTGGTAGCCACCCCGCGCCCTCCCACGTCGAGGCGCGCGGCGGCGGCGGAGACGCCCCGGTCGGGGTTGATCGCCGCGACGAAGGCGCCCCCCGTCGTGGCGCCACCCGGGAAGTCCGCCGAACGCGTCGCTCCGGCGATCCAGACACCGCCGCTTTCATCGATCCCTATCGCCTCCGCGGAGTCGTCGCCGCTCCCCCCGAGCACGGTGGCCCTGAGCAGGTCGCCACCCTCGGAGGAGATCGCCGCGACGAAGGCGTCGGTGGCGCCACGGGTCGTACCTGCGGCGCGTGAACCGGCTGCAGCCGGCGCCCCGCTGCCGGGGAATGCCTGGCTTGCGGTGAGCCCGGCGACCCAGGTGGTCCCACTCGCATCGAGCGCCACGGCGCGAGCTTCGTCATCGCCGGCGCCGCCCAGGTAGGTGGAGTAGACCAGCGACGATCCGTCCGCCGCGAGCCGGAGGACAAACGCGTCCGCGGCGCCGCCGAGGTGCGACTGCGCGGCGCGCGCGACAGGGAAATCCCGCGATCGTGTCCAGCCGGTGACGATGACCTCGGCCTCGCCGTCGGCGAGCGCACCGCCGAGCGCGAGCTCGAGTGGAACGTCCTCCCCGCCACCGCCGAAGTACGTGGTGTAGCGCGGCGTCGCAGAGCCGCGGTCGAACCGGGTGACGAACCCCTCGGCATCTCCGATCCCGGCCGCCAGTGTTCGGCCCGCGACGTAGGTGTTGCCGGCGCCGTCGACGCCGACGCGCGTGATCTCCTCGGCGCCCTCGCGCGCACTGCCCGTCGCCTGCTCGCCGGTAGGACGCCCCTCGATCGCGATGCGAATTCTCCCTGCCTGCCCCGGCGGGCGCGCCGGAGCGGCAAGCGTCACCGTGCCTCCACCCGCAGCGAACGTGCCATCTGCCGGCCGGACGAGGCGCACCACGCCGCGCTCGCTTGCCAGCAGAAGGTCACCGGAGGTCTCCTCGACGCTGGTGCGGCGCGCGCCGTCGAGCTCGAGCGCGATCGCGGTCGCGTCCGCATTGGCGGCAAGGTCGAAGTCGAGATCGAGGCGACGGTAGTCGCCGCGCACCGTCAGGTCGATCCCGGGATAGATCGCCTCGTAGCGGACTGCGCCGAAGGTCGGGACTGCGGTGACCCAGGCGCCGGGATCGGGTCCCGCGAGATAGTTGACCGTACCCGGAAGGGGCTCGGTTCCACGAGGTGGAGAGAGTGGCCGCGCACCGCGAAAACTCAACCGCATCGTCTCTGTCCGGTCCCCCGCAGTGGCGCCGGGCAGCGTCAGCTCGAGACCCTCCGGATCGAGCCGCACCACGAAGCCGTCGGCGCGCGAGACGAAGGCAGTGTCAGGTCCGGCCTGGCCGCGGTTCTCCTCGAACACCTGGTGGCGCCCTTGGGGGGGTTGGTCGGCCCGGTCAGGCATGGTGGGGCCGGCGGGGGCACCGGCGGTGGGGAGCACGGCGCCCAGGGATACCAGCAGCAGGCAGCCGGCCAGCAACGGCGCGGAGACGGAGCGTCCGGCCGATGTGATGCGAGCGAGGTCGAGAATGGGTTCCCCCCGGATCACCGCGAGTCGATCCGGCACCTCCTCATCCATCCATGGGAGGGGCACCGACCGGCGACGTTACGCGGAATTCTACGCCGAGAGTCGCGATTGCGCTCGTCTACCGGGCGGGGTAGTCCCCTTTTTTGGGCCCGGGTACTCGGCCCGCGGAACAGAGGGCATTGCCGGAGGACGCGGAGGCTCTGGGTGGCTGGGATAGACTGACAGCCATGCGAATGCAGTGGGATGCCTGGTCCCGAAGACGTCGGGTCCTTTCGGTCCTCGCCGGGGCGCTCCTGCTGTCCGCCGGCCTGTTCGCCTCCTATTGCATTGCGGTGAATGTGCTGATCCGGACGCGGCTGCTGCGTGCCCTGATCAACGATGGCCCGGACAAGGTCTGGATCGAGTACAGCTCGGCCTACTCCCTGTGGCCAGGACGATTGCGCGTCAGTAACCTGCAGATCCGGGACCGCGCTAGGGTCTCGGAATGGATCATCACGCTCGACGAGGGCCGGGCTTCCGTCAGCCTCCTCGACCTGCTTCGGGGGCGGTTCCACCCGACCCGCATCCGGGGAAGCGGTTTGGCTCTCCGCGTCCGGGGCCGCCTGACGCCTGAGGAGGCGACACCGCGGCGCCTCTCGTTCCTGCCGCCGATCTCCGGGTTTCCCGCGCCGCCGCTCCTTGAACCGGGCGAGACGCCACCGCTTCCCACCGGACGCGAGTGGACGATCCAGCTCGAGGACGTCGTCGTCGATGCCGTCCGGGAGATCTGGGTGGACGGATACCACTACACGGGGGATGCCACGCTGGCGGGCGGCATGTTGCTCCACCCCAGGGTGCGGTTCGAGGTCCTTCCGACGTCACTCGAGGTGAGGAGTGGCACCCTGCGACTGAACGAGGAGCCGCTCGCGACCTCCGTGCGCGCGCGCCTGGATACCGTCATCCACCCCTACGAGCTGCGCGGGGCGACCGCCAGCATCATCCTGAGCTCCATGACCGGTACGGGACGGGCGGAGGGGAGGATCGAGAGCATCCACTTCCTCCACGAGATGCTGCGTATCCGGCCGACGCTCCGGCTGGACGGCGGGACCGGCACCCTGGCGGCCGAGCTGTCGCTCCACGGGGGGCACGGGAAGGGAGCGGTGGATTTTTCGGCCAAGGGGGTTGAGGCCGTGATGACCGATGCGGCCATGACGGGAGAGGCCGACGGACAGATTCGTCTCGCCCGGCTCGATCTCGAGAGCGGTCTGGCGGACTTCACGGGGAGCCATCTCGACGTGCGCGACGTGCTGGTGAAGAGGGGGGACGAAGAGCCTTGGCCCTGGTGGGGGCGGCTCGAACTGGGGGCGGGAGATCTCCGCACGGGCCCGCCACGCGTCCTCTATGCACACCTCGAGCTGCGCGCGCAGAACGCCCGGCCCCTGTACAGGCTGCTGAACGCACAGCTTCCTCCCTGGGCGGAGTGGCTGCTCAAGATGGAGGGGGTGACTGCGACCGCCGACGTGGCGCTCGCGAAGTCTTTTATGGACGTGAAGTCCCTCGAGGCGCAAGGTGGTGCGTTCCATATCCTGGGCCGCTACCATCGAGGGGAGGGGTCGCACGACGGGGCGTTCCTGATCGACGCCGGACCCCTCGCGGTCGGCGTCGGCCTCGGCGGCGGAGAGTCAGAGGTCGCCCTCGTCGATGCGCGGCGTTGGTTTCGCGAGCGCATGGCGCGATAGCCCCACTGGAGACCATGGACCACATCCGGAACTTCTGCATCATCGCCCACATCGACCACGGCAAGTAGACGCTCGCCGATCGCCTCATCCAGCGCTGCGGGGCGGTGGCGCCGCTAGCGTGGATTCGGCACCCATCCGGTGCTACAGTCCCGCCAGGGAGCGCCGCATCCACCGCGCGCTCATCAGCAGGAGCCTTCGATGAAGCGATGCATGATGATCGTCGCGCTGGCAACGGTCGCCGCAGTGCCGGCGCCGGCTCAACCTACCCCCACGACCGTCACGGGCTACGTGATCGACTCGGCCTGCGCCTTCCTCAAGAACCTGGACAAACCGATCGGCAAGGACTGCGCCGTCGCCTGCGCCAAGGCGGGTTCGCCCCTCGTGATCCTGGGGGAGGACGGGACGATCTACTTGCCCATCTCGGACCAGATGCCGGCCACCGGCCAGAACGAGCGGCTGCTGAAACTGGCGGGAGAGAAGATCGTCGCCCGGGGGAACGTGTTCGCACGCGGCGGGTCGCACGCCATCGTCATCGAGGAGATTCACGCCGCCCCCCCCGCGAAGTAGCGCGCGGGACTCCCTCGGGTTCCTCCCGCGGCCCGCGCCCGGAAGGCGATCCAGACGGAAGCGTCGCGGAAACGGGCGTGAGCAGCGACTCCCGAGGCGCTCACGCGCGCGCCGGACGCCGCACGCCTCCTCAGCGGAGGTCCTGGCTCCACCGTTGCCGCAGGCCCCGAATACCCTCCCGGTAGCGCGCCGAGAGATCCCCCGGGGCGACGAGGTCCGCGACGTCGGCGACTCGAGCCACGAGCGGGGCGAGGCGCGAGCGCTGGAGGAGCTTCGGGCCGTACTCCGACGACGCGACGATCGGGTGGACGACGAACGCCGCGGCCAGCGCGGCGGCGGCCAGCCCCGCCGCGCCGCCGGCCAGCCGGTCGGCCCGGCTCAAGCGAGCCGCCCGCAGCAGCCGGCGCACCAGCCAAGTGGCGACGGCGCCGCCGACCATCGTCGCCGCGAAGACGAGCAGGTACGCGACGAGCCCCGCCGCGACCGGGCGCGGACCGAGGCCGACTAGCCGCCTCGCGATCGGACCCTGCAGCCGGCTCGCCAGCAGGAACGCGACGACCAGCGAGGCCCCCGCCATCGCGATGCGCGCCAGCCCCTTCATGGCCCCGAACAGCACGAGGCCGCAGGTCATCAGGACCACCGCCGCATCGAACCCGTTCACGACCGCCTCCGGCCCCGGTGCCGCCGCACTGCTACTGCCAGCGGAAGAGCTTCAGCGCCAGCACGAAGCTTACCGACCCCCACGCCGCCAGGATCCCGAGCTCCGGCAGCAGCGGCCCCCACCCGGCCCCCTCCAGCATCACGCCGCGGAGCGCGTCGTTGAGCGCGGTCAGCGGCAGCGCCTGGATGAACGGCTGCATCGCCGCCGGAAACCGCTCGGTCGAAAAGAAGATGCCGGAGAAGATCCACATCGGGACCATCACCAGGTTCATCAGCCCCGAGACCCCCTCGATGGTGCGAGGGCGGGCCGCCGTGAGCAGCCCCAGGCCGCTGAAGGCCAGGGCGCCCAGGAGGGAGATTCCGGCGAGGAGCACGAACGAGCCGCGCAGCGGCACGCCGAGCGCGAAATAGGCAAAGAGGAGGAGCGACCCGGACTCGGGGACGAGGAAGATCAGGCGCGAGATGATCTGCGCGCCGAGCAGGTGGCTGCGGCGGGCCGGCGCGGCCACCAGCCGCTTGAGCAGGTTGCCGTTGCGCGCCACGACGAGCGAGAATCCGATCCCCCACATCCCGGTGCCCATCACGTTCATTCCGAGCAGGCCGGGCACGAGGAAGTCGACATAGCGGGCGCCGACCTCCGTCGTCTCGGCGCGGCCGGGGGTGAAGGCGTCGGCGCGCCCCGCAGCAGCCTGCAGCGCCGCGTCCACGGCGAGCCGCGCGGCCCGGCTCTCGGGCTGGGTTGGATCGTAGGCGTAGACCGGCGTCTCGTCCGCCGAGACGACCAGCACCACACGGCCGCGCGCGAGCGCCGCGCTGGCGTCGGCCGCAGGGAGAAGCAGCGGCGCCAGGTCCGCGCCCGCGGAGAGCGCCGCCAGGCGCGCGTCGGCGTGGGGGCCCGCGACCACGGCGACGGGGAGCGGCTGCGGCGGGCGGTCGCGGAACGCGAGGGCCAGGATTCCCGCCAGCAGGAGGGGAAAGACGAAGACCCAGAACACCGCCTCCGGCTCGCGGGTCAGCTCGCGGATGCGGGCGAGGGTCAGCTCGAAGAGCGGACCGTGCACCCGCCGAAGGACCGTCCGCTCACCCATCGCGCAGCCTCCGTCCGGTCATCTGCATGAAGACGTCCTCGAGCGTGGCGTGGTGGGTCGTGAGGTGCGTGGGGTCGATGCCGCGCTGGGCCAGGGCGGCGAGCAACGCGGGCACGGCCCGGTGCACCTCGCGCACGGTGAGTCGGTAACTTCCGCCGTCCCGGGCGACCCCCTCGACGCTCGGGAGCGATGCCAACAGACCGTCCGCGAGGGCGGCCTCGGCCGCCTCGGCGACGGCGAACTCGACGACGTGCTCGGCGCCGAGCGCGGCGATCAGCTCGCGCGGACTGCCGAGTGCGATCACCTTGCCGTGGTCCACGATGGCCACCCGATCGCAGAGCCGGGCTGCCTCCTCCATGTAGTGCGTGGTCAGCAGCACCGTCCGGCCGCGCGCTTTGAGGCTCTCCACGATCTCCCAGGTCTGGTGGCGCGACTGCGGATCGAGGCCGGTGGTGGGCTCGTCGAGAAAGAGCATCTCCGGGTCGCCGATCAGCGCACAGGCGAGTGAGAGACGCTGTTTCTGGCCGCCGGAGAGGGTGCGCGTCTGGGCGCGCGCTTTCTCCGTGAGGCCGACCCGGGAGAGCGCCTCCGCGACCTCGAGCCCGCGGGGATAGAAACTCCGGAAGAGGGTCACGATCTCCTCCACCCGCAGCTTCTCGGGGAACTTGGTCTCCTGGAGCTGGATCCCCAGGCGCGCGCGCAGCCTCAGGCCTGCGCCGCGCCAGCGCTCGCCGAGGACCTCGACGTCCCCTTCGTCCGGGTCCCTCAGTCCCTCGAAGATCTCGACGGTGGTGGTCTTCCCCGCGCCGTTCGGACCCAGCATGCCGAAGCACTCGCCGCGGCGCACCTCGAGCTCCAGGCCGGCCAGGGCGACGACCTCACCGTAGCGCTTCCAGAGCCCGCGACAGCGGACCGCCGTCGCCGGATCGAGTGGCTGGCTCATCGAGGGTTCAGTCCATGGGGTCGCGCCCGGAGTGTGGACGCGGGAGGGTGGACGGAAGGAGGGAGCCGCAGCCCCCTCCTTCCGGGCTAACGGAACCTCACAGCTCGCCGGTCGGCACGCAGTTCTTGGCGTTGCGGCAGTCGGCGACGCACTGGTTCGGGAAGGTCTTGCCGTGATCGCAGACCACCGGAGCGTAGATCAACGGACAGCGGCAGCCGGCCGCCTCCGCCGTCGGGGCGACGGACATGCTCGGCATGACCATGAGCACCGCCGCCGTCATGGCGACGAACAGCGATACGACGATGAGGACGCGCTTCATGAGAGGTTCCCTCCTTTGCCGGAATGCTACCGCGAACCGGGACGTCGGGCAACCGGCTTTTCTCTCGCGGCGGAACGGGTCGCGCTCAGGGGCATGAGAAACGGATAGGAGATTCAGGCTGCGTCTCGGGCTAATCTGGGTCCGGTAAGGCGTGTTCAGTCAACCAGGACGGGCGCGGCGGCCCGGACGGCGGAGCGACGGCTTCCTGGAGGCGTGGAAGGACGGCGTGGCGCTGACGTCGGACAGGGGCGCGACGCGCATCACGGGGCCGAACATGTACAACGCGGAGCCGAACTACCTCCGGCTGGGGCTGTATCGGGGGAAGGGGCAGACGCAGACGAACACGTTCTACTACGACGAGATCCGGATCGCGACGACGAGGGCGGCGGTGGGGCGGGAGTAGGCTTCGCGCCTGGGTGTTGGACGAAACTGCTCCGCGGTAGCTGGCTACTCCGGCGGGACTTGCCCCGACCACGGTCCGCGGTGCCCCCGGCTTGCACAGGAGGCGCGCTCCCTGGGGGAACGCGCCCAGTGCTTGGGGTGGGGTTCGAAGAGCTGCTCACCTTCGAACGGGTAGACGCAACGACTCGGATAGAATCGCGCTGGCTACCGCAGACAGATAAGGCCCATCGATCGAAAATGCGAATCCTCGGCAACGATCCTCTCCTGCTCAAGCCCTTTCACCATCACGAACGACTACGTGTCGCTCAGGTCGCAGCCGAGAGTCCGATGGTCGGTGACGTAGACGCGCCTAGCGCGTTCAAAAACTCCGTCGGTGGGGTGGAGAACAACGATCCGATGGTCCTCCAGCCAAGTTGTCAACAGATGCCGCGCTAGGTCGGCCCCTCTCGTCCGCCCTGGCCCCATAAACTCCCCAGGGTGGCGCGCCTTAACGAGCCGCCTGACAGTCTCGGGCCAAGCCGCAACCATTGCCATAGCAACAACTTGTGTGGCTCTCGATGCGACCGAGGAGACGGTGAGACCAGGTCCCAAGACAGGAGTTTGGTAGTGATAGGTGGAAGGCGAAACCGACCCGATCTATAATCACCCGTCCCTGCCCAGAGATTTGATAGGTCTAGGTTTGCCACCAAGACCTCGAGGTGTCGCGTTGAGAGACTCGGCGTCCGCGCTGTGCCCGAGTCGCCTCGCATCGACTTGCGACGGAGCGAAGGGAAGACGCAAGCTACTCAGTGCTCTCCTGCTTGCGTTGGGTCTCCTGTCTTGCGACACGGTTGATCAGGAGGCCCTACCCATCCCTCCCGTGGATGCGCTGGTTGCATCGTTTGTTCAGACACCGCAATGCGGCGACACGACAATCACCTTCACTTTTACGGAAACCTATACCGGCGACGTCGATTCGCTCACCTGGGAGTTTGGTGACGGGCAAACCTCAACGGACCTAAAGCCGACCCATCGATACACCACCCCTGGTACGTACGCTGCCACCCTGACAGTGATCGGTCCCCTCGGAGAGGATAGCTACTCGCGGAATGTCCGGGTGGTAAGTACTCTCCCCGGGGCTCCCACGATTACCAGCCCTCGGGACAACGAGAGCGTCGGCCCGTGCATCGGGCCTTGGACATTCCGCTGGAACGGCGACGTGCCGAACGCTGAGGCCTTCCAGATCGATATTGGCTTCTTCTACTTCAATGATGCCCCTCTAATATTCTGCAGTGACGGTCGCGTCGGCGACGCGGTCGTGCCGAGTTCTCAAACTGCCTACTCATACTACTCCCCCAAGGTGCCGTCCTGCGTGGATAACCGTGGCAACACCCTATCTCCATACAGGGACGGATCGTTCTCAATTTCGTCGGGGCGCGTGGGATGCGCCGGCACGAATGAATGGAGCGTTCCGCGGTCAGTGAGTTTTAGATGCGATCCATAAGCGTTCCAAGATCGACACACGTCGCGCGGCCGACGCCGAGGGCCCGTCGCGCGAACCCCGACGACCAACTCGCAGCCATTCTTGAGTGCTTTCAAATTGCCGCCCCAACTGACCCTGGCAGCACGGGTCGACGCGAAATGCGCTCGCCGGCCGCGCTACCAGACGGCTTGCTGGCGTGCCTTTTTGTCACCGTCGTCTGCCTCGCCTGCAGCGACGTCACCGTGCCTCGCGAGCTATTCGTCGCCGGCGAAACCCAGCAGATCGTTCCCCTTTCCGGGACGGTCCAATGCACGCAGGAAGGCCATGCGTTCGGCGACACGATCGTCCTCCGCGTTACGGACGAGTTCGGTAACGCGACGCCCGGTGTCGTGATCTCCGTGGATGTGGCGAATGGACTGGTTGACGGGAAAGCGGCCACGCAGCAGTTTACGTCAGGTCCATCCGGGACATTCTCTTTCACTGCAACGGCGAACTTGCTTCCGGCCAGTACCTATGATGGATCGGTTGCGCTCGCCGTACGGACCGAGCGAGCCCACCTCGAGCTGAATGACCTTAGAATGACGAAGGTCGCGTTCCTCAAACTATTCTCCAGTCCAACACTTCAGGCAACGTGTTGCAATGATCCGTTTGGCTACGCCATTCGCGCTCAAGCGCTTGGCCTCTGCTACACGCCGATTCCCGGGCTTGAGATCAGCTACTTCTGTGGTCAGTCCCACTGCACCCCTCTTTCCGGGTTTACCGATGCGAATGGGTTTGTGGCCGACTGGATTGGCTGGCAGTTCTGCGGTGGAAGCGACCTCACGATCCGGGCGCTAGATATCATGCGTGGCGTTGTCCCGAATTCGGTCTCCGTCACCGTGTTCCCGCCTTCCAAGTGTTGTCAGCGGCACCCGACCGATTCAAGTCGGTGCATTCCATGCAACGTCAGCCAACCTGACGAACGCTGTGGGACCTGACTGCGAGGCCTTTGGGGAGCCTGCGGCTATGCCGTTCTCGTGACGGTCGAAAGGCGGACTATGACTCGCGGCCCAATTGCTCTGTTCTTGTTTCTCGCGCTCCACCCTTGTTTGTTCGCAGGCGAGGAGCTTTCACCCAAGAGGTTCTCCGAGGAGTTCCGTTCGAGTCCGCCGCTTTCCAGCCCGCACATTCTGTGTGGGCTGTTCCTTGGCGCCGCCACGCAAAGAACAGATCCCGATCGCCTTTTCGTCGTCCTCCCGAGAGCGCATCCTTCCAAACTCTGTTTGTCGTTTGTATCCCTCGACAAGCGGTATGAAGCGGAGGCGGAGTATGAGCTTGCGCTTACTGCTGAGGGCCTCCACAGGCTCCGTCTGCCAACGAAGTACGGGCCCCTCCTTTCCGGGTATCACGCCACGGAGCTGGCGGTTCGGGCCGAGCTCGTTGATGAGTGCGGTCAAGGGAAGCCCGTGCTGCTGCCGGCATTATGGTCCGAGAACGCGGAGCGAGCGAGCGTAACAGGCCTGGTGCGATCTGGCGCGACTAGCACTGAGTTGACGCTGGTAGCGGAAGCAGATCGAGCCGTTGCTCGCTGTTCGTCGATTCAACCGACCAGTTCGCAGAGCGTTGTGGCCTTCAACCACATCTGTTCGGTGTCCGCGCCAGGGGCACGCGGGGAGGTGAAGCTCTATGTTCGTCGTACGCAGTTTGACTACGAGCTTAGCAGGAGGGTCGAGGTGCTCTACCTGCCAGAGGAGACTTCTGATAGAAGCACGACCGAGTGAGCGTTCTCGGGATGAGCATGCGCGCTGACACGCATAGGGCGTCAAGGAAAGTACGACCGGCGCTTGCGATGCGCCGGGCTGTGGTGCTTGTGCTGGGGATCGGGTTTGCAACGGCTGTCGTTTTGTCCGTTCGACCGGCGCGCGTGACCTTCAACGTGACTGCAGAAAGCGAGAGCTTGCGATTTCGCACCTCCCGTCCGCAGTCCTGGGGATTCAGGAACGCGACAGTTGCTTTTGGATCCTCGAGTGACATAGTCACGGGTATCGTCGCCCTCCAGCCGGAGGTCGACGTTACAGTGGTTCGGCAAGGGGGCGGACCCCTGCGCATCCACTGCCGCCAACGTGAGGGCGCGTCCGTGGGTTATCTTCAGCTCGAGGAGGGAGAGGAGGTTGACCTCCGGACCCTGCCAGACGAGATAGTGATCAGGCTAGATAACCTAGACGACAGGTTCAGTGCGGGCGAAGGGCTCGTGCTTCCGTTCGCAGGGCATGTTTACGGCCTCAGCTCGCCTGTGAGCGAGTATTCGTGGACCGCGCCACTTCTCCGGCGCGGGCGCGTTGACATTCTGGTGGAACGCGGGCTGGGAGGTGGAGTGTTTGGAGCTGGGAGCGTGGATCTGAGCTTGGGTGATGATATCAGGACGACGGATGGAGTTGAGGCGCTCGGGATCGTAGCGTTCACTGGTGATCCTGGACTTGGTGTCGTGTTGCGGCTCCTCGCTGGCCAATGCTTTGTCGATCGCTTTGCGGTCCAGGGGTTTACCGTGACCGTCGACACTTGGACTCGCGTTGTCAACGATCCATCATTGAGGCTCGTGTGGATGACGTTTCTTTTCTTCCTCGGACTCGGTACGGGCGTGCTGAAATGGAGGGAGGAGCATGGGTTACCGGGAACGAAGGCGTAGGTGGCTGCGATCAACTTTCGTGGTTGCTATTCTTTCCGCGGCGAATGGTGTTAAGGCTGGCAACGTCCTCGTGGAACTCGATGGCGAGCCAGTCGGGCAGGGAATCACGCGGAGATGGCAGGGAACGTGTTCCGTGATCACGGCCGGTCACGCGATCACAGGGGACTTCGAACGCATTCGCGTGGTAGGGTTGCAGGGGCGAGTGGCGGAGGTAGTTCGCTCAAGTACCATTGGTGACTTGGACCTTGCCGTGTTGTGGCTAGCTTCGCAGGATGGAGCGATCTGTAAGGACCGAAATCGGTATGCTCGCAATCCAGCCACGAAGATGGAGCAGGGTAACGCGGTGCTTTCGATCAGGGAGCAAGCAGGTGGGGGGCGGACGCAGGTTGTGCAGCTCGAGTATTCGACGTCTGGCGTGTTGCGTGTCTCGGCGGTTGGAAGCGAGAGCTTGGAGGCAGGGACAAGCGGGGCACCAATCATCGTCGAGGGCACGATTGTCGCTATGATGATCGAACGTGAACGCGCGTTGCCTATTGACGAGATCCTGGCGAACGTGGGAGGTGAGTATCGATACCGGTTTTGGAGGGATCGAGGATTCTGGATCGGATTGGGCTCGATGCTGGTCGCGACGGCATTGGCACTTGACAGAGACCGGGATCTACGAGATGCCATCGATGAACTGTCGATGCTGCCCACCGGCAACCGAGATGAGATACTTGCGTTCAATGAGGCCGTAACAGCAGCCGAGGAACTGGAGGACGAGCGGGATCGCTGGAGGAATACCGCTCTGGTGTTCGGCGCTGGCACTGTCGGATACACCGCATACCGTCTTGTGGACGATGCCAGTCAATGGAAGGAGTACCGACGGGGAGAGACGCAGGTTAGCCAGGCGACCCGGACATTTCAATTCGGGGGCTTGGTTGCTAAGTGGCGATTCTGACCACCTCCGAGAATACGCGATACCAGGACAGGACGATGCAATGTCTTGACCCAGGTGTCATGGTCAAGGGATGTCGCGGACAAGGTCCTGGGGAAATCTAGA
>Ga0137429_1000052_pt1 | contig 66618 bp, 86 predicted proteins | sample EasRivERMZT736_2_FD_102304 | JGI IMG/M metagenome (GOLD analysis project Ga0137429, IMG submission 102304) | Soil microbial communities from meander-bound floodplain in the East River, Colorado, USA - East River MetaG ERMZT736_2 | ecosystem: Environmental > Terrestrial > Soil > Floodplain ...
CGTCGCCTTGTCCCATTCAACGTCCAGGTCGCAATCGTCACCACCTTCCGGGTCGTCGTCGGGCATAACTTCCATCCATGCATCACAGTGCTTGCAGACCCACAAGATGAACGAGTCGTCCTCTGCGGCAACAGCGAGAGCGAGCGGAGGTAAATCGCTTACCTCCGAAAAGCTGTCGCACGGCTCAGTACTCTCCAAAAGCCAGTGGTGTGACAACCCTGCACAGTCTGAGCACGGGGCACAAGGCCCACCCTTTGAACGTCTACGAATCTCCTCATTCATGGTCGTTTCTCTGCCGTGAAGATTGCCTCAAAGATTCCAAGTCGCCGGGACACATCGTAGAGGGTCGCCGAGACTTCCGGCGTTCCTTCGATTGATACTAGGTCGCGGACACGGCCAACGAGCTTGGGCGCTTCATCGTTACTTAAATCGCCGAGAGCATGCCGCAGCGTTCCGCATCGCGGACACCAATACCAAGCACTTCCAAGCCCACTCATCGTGTGGTCACACGTAGGACAAGCCATTCTGTTTTCCTCCTATTTCCATTCCTTGCTCGGCAACCACGATTCGCCGGTCCGGTAGATGGTGGCTTTTGCGTTTCACTCGACCCACTCCACGGCGCAGCCCGCGGCTTGCATGATGGATTCGAGGTGCCATTTATGGTCTGCGTATTTGCTCCTCGGGCCACGAATCCAACTACTTTCCGCTCCGCCGTCGCTTTCAAGTAAAACCTCCCATGCGTCCTCAATAATCCTCGCCTTCACCTTCCTCACCGGTTGCAGGTACGGGTGAAGGGCATCGGCGACTAGTCGCTTCCAAGATGGTCCAATATTGCGAGGCTCTGGCGGCATGGCATTCCATGCAATCTCCGCCAAATCTTCCGCCGACTTCCCGCACGCGACCCTGTTACCATCGCAAGCTTTCGCGGGGCGGTCGGCTGGATGGAGACATTCATAACAAATATCGGTGGGCTGCCGCTTGATGCTTTGAATCGCAAAGGCCCCTTTGCATTTCGCACACCGCTGCAAAATCTGCTCTACCGTCTTCTCACACTCCGGCTCGGCGGAACGCTCGGCGTCAAGTTCGCGAAGGAGTTTGGTCATGCTGCTAATATCGACTTCGTCAGGTGGCTCCACGGGTCGTCCACATAATTCGAGTAACCGCTTGGTCCACTTCTCCGCTCTCGCCTGCTCGGACGCCTGAGTGTCAAAGTCGGCGAGCATCTTGGTTACGAGATTGGACTGCGTACCAAAGCCCTCGCTAGCGACCCATTCCTCAATCCACTTACGGTCAGGTCCGTTCATGTGGCCTCCTCCATTTGGCTGTTTATGTAAGGGCGGAGTGAGTCGGCAACTCGCTTCAACCACTGCTTACGGCCGAAACAGCCCGATGTGGCATTCCACGCGATGAGCGCCAACTCCTCGGGGGTCTTACTACTCTGCGGGTGAAGAGCCGATAGCAGTTGAGCCATCACGTATATGCTCATTTCCCTTTGCGCGTCGGTCAGCCTGGACCACGGGTACCCGCCATGCTGCTCGACGATTTCCTGGCAAAAGATAGCCCACTCTTCGGCTTCCTTCGTCAGCTTCATTTCGACGCCTCCGCATCTAGAATTGCCCTGCGAATTTCAGCCGAGAGCGACGGGTATCTGATGTGGACCTTGCCGCTCATGTCGGGCGGGCTGATGCGGTTCCACGTCAGCACTGCCTTCAGTGCCGCCAGAGCCTTGGCCATTAGCGTGCAGGGCGGACAATCTGGGAAGGACTTCCGCAACTCGGCATCCGCTGCATCCATTTGCTCAATCAGCTTGCTAAGCTCGTCATTCACTCTCCACCTCCGTTCGCGGGTATCACCTCGACTTCGCCGGGCGGGCCGTAGTTCCATCGCACGTCGCGGATGATTTCCTGCACACGCCGCCATTGGACGCGGAGCCGGGGTGTCAGGTGCGGATAGGAAACCTCCAGGAATTGAGGCAGAACACACTCCAATGCGGCTAGGTCATCTTCCTTGATTTGAAACAATCGCATCATGCACCTCCGTTCGCGGGCGGTATGCAGTCAACCCAACTCGCATCGCTAGCCTTGGTGGCGTTAAACTGCGGAACGGCCTCCCTGTCTACGAGGAATCTGGCTAGCTCCTTCCTCGCTTCATCCAGAATGACGAATGTGATTGGCCAGGACGATTCCCACCCATCATGATTTGCGTGGTAATCCTCCGCAGCCGCCTCGGCGATAGCCCCCAAGGATGCAAGCCTTGTCAGCAGTAGATGCGCGTCATCAGGCGACCCATCTTCCGCACAGTAATACCAAAGGGTGCGTCCTTTCACTCCTTGCCTCCGTTCGCGTGCGGGGATTGACGAGCGGCCCATGCGGCGCGGAGAGCTTCGAGACGAGTTGATCCTTCAAACCAATGTTCACGATCAAGCTCACCACCAACGCACACAGTCCATTTATCTTCGTCCCGGTCCAGACTAAACCCTTCGCGTTCCAGCTTCTCAATCAGGGCGAGTTCTTCGAGCTTGGCCTCAAGTTCTTCGATGCGGTCGGCGGCTTCGGCAGCATATTTTTGAAGCCTTGCGACTTCATACACAGACGTTGCAGACAATCGTAGCTTCGCGGTTAGCGGCAGCCTTAGTTCGCTCATCGCATTTCCTTTCATCACTCGGGCAAGAGGCCGGACAGACAAGCCTCGATTTCCCTTTTGCACGCAATGAGCCTCGCCTCGAAATCGGCGGTTGAATCCGCGTATTGCCCTTGGCTCATCGCGTCCTCGACAACCTGCATCGCCGCATCCCGTTCCATACGAAACGTCAGACGGGCGAGACGACGCAGGTCTGCGCTCGATAGTGGACCGTATGGCTCTTTCCACGGACCGAGGAATTCCGCGATTACGAGCGCCCTCGCGTCTATCCGCGCTTCTGGACTCATTGCACCCTCACAATCTCAACTGTTCTCGTGGCCTTCACCTTCAGAACCCCGCCCCTTACTCCATCCACGATAGACACCCATCAGTTTCGCACTTGCCCCAGACGTGACCATTGCAGGCGGCGTGCGTGTAGTGCAATACGCCGTCGCAAGCCGTGCACTTCTTAGTTCCCTTGGCGTTTTTGCCGCGATGCTCAGTCTTGATTGCATGAATCAAAGGTAGCGTCTTCATGAATCGAGCTATGCTTTCCGTTACCTCTTTCTCACAGGCGTCGATTTCTTCCTGCGACGGTTCCTCGTACTTCTCGCACGGATTTACCGGGCCATTCGGCTTGAAGCTGGTCACACGGTAACACGGCAAACGGGTACACCAGCCGAGGTCTGGACCGCCAACAAGTGAGCGATATTCAACGCCCGCATGACAGCATTCTTTATCACGCAGACCGGTTCCGCTAAAGTGCTTGCAAGTTCCCGCACGCATCATTTCACCTCGATTATTTCCACCGTTCGCGGTGCTTTGGTGCGGAGAACGGCATTCTCGAAATAACGTTCCATGTCCCCGTTGGCGTTGAGCGTGTGGTTGCCCAGCGGCTCGCCGAATTCCTCCGGCCAATGCTCCCAATCCGGGGCGTCGAGCGTGTAGACGTGCTGGGCATAACACGGCTCGTTCGACCGCCGGATCATCATGCAATAGGCAGCGGTGTAACGGGATTCTAGGGCAAAGGCTGCTGCGATTTGTTCTTTCGTGGCGTTCATGTCTGCTAGCTCTTTGTCGAGGTAGCCGTTGTTGGACAGAAGCACCACCCACTTGCCGCGCTCCAACAGATACCGATCGGCCGCAATCTGCTTGGCGAGCTGTTCCGCGTCGCCCCGAATCTTGGGGTGGACGCCGATCTCTCGCACCACGCCGTCCACCGAAGCCGCGAATAATTCCAGGTCTGCCCACGACCACCACACAGACGGCCCGGCAACGTTGGGCAGAATGAGTCGCCCGTCATCCCGCAACCCGGCTAGGTATTGGCAGGTCGCCTCCCAGGAAATCGGCCACGTCTTGTCCGCGCTGCGATGCACGATGTTGTCGTGCATGACGATTGGTGCGTAGAACCGATCGAGCTCCGCACGGGCGATGGTCAGGAAGTGGTTGCGCACGTCGAGGTTGTTGACGTTGGGGTAAACTCGACCGTTGTAGACCAGTGTATCTGTCGCCGCGAAGCCACGGGCCAGGAACCCCCACCGGTCAGACGTGACGCAGCCAGCCGGAAAGCGGTCGCAATTGTCATTGCCCCGCCAAGAGAAGTACCGACCAATCATGGGCTTACCCCACAGCGGGCCGCCTCGCGTCTCAAAATCGTGGGCCTGGTTCACCTTTATCCAGCAGCCGCCGGGGTCAATCGGCCCCACGCAGGCACAGTCGGTAACGATGGTCTGCGGCCAGCCGCGTGCGATATGCGACGTGTGCAACGCCCGTGGATCCGAGGGGTCGCCACTGGCGCTGAGGTTCACCGAGACTCGCAGCGGCATCGGCTCGGCGAGGGCGACATTGGACACCACAGTTAGGACAGCTAAACAGACCTTAATTCTCATCCTTGATCTCCTTTGGTTTGTGTGGCAATCGCGTACCGCATTTCGGCTTCGATTTCCTGTCGAAGCGTTAGCATTCGACCGCTACGTTTCTTGCCATCCGGGTCGAATTCGGCCGCCAACCGCTCAGCGACGCGGCTTATCAAATCCTGCTCGGGATGCTTGGTATTGACGGCGAGATTCCACATTTCGGAATCGTGATCCGCAGCATCCCGGATTCGCTTCTCGCAAGTCCACAAGAAACTCTTGCCGCATGATGTGCCAAGCCATTGGATTATCGCCGTGGCAACGTCCGCTTCTCGCTGCGTAACCTGTGCAGGGTTGCAGTCTGGCTCGCAGGAAAATCGCGCCCGATTCCAGTTCATGCCAAGTATCAATTCGAGAAAACGAAGTCCGTGATTGGTCCCCGCGCTCCTCTCGTTCTCTTTGCGGAATTCATCAACGAACACCCACTCAGGGAAATGCGACAACCGGTCAGGTCGTAGCGAGCGGATCACGTACTCGAAAGAGTCGGTGAGCGCCTTCAACGCCTCCTTGGCGTAGCAATACGCACAGTCCGGCTCACCGGGTTTGCATGGAGGCTCGCCGTAGCATTCCTCTCCGCGCTCGGCCAAGCGACTTATCCAATGCCGAGCTTGGGCGATCCTCTCAAGGTCGAGCTGTGTCGGTTCTGGATTGTGAATGGTCGCTGTCATAGAGAATTAACCGCCCACGCCACCGCGAAAAAGAACGCCGCCACGCCGATCACCAGGAAGGGCGCGAGAACGATTTGGGCGAACGAGGAAGGGTGGGGATCGAACCCACGACATTCGGTTTTGGAAACCGACGCTCTACCAACTGAGCTACCCCCTCGAAAAGGCCGCGCGTTGAGAAACCGCGCGGCGGTTTTGCTTGCAACAGTTGCGAAGCCGAAGCAAGCGGTTTTCCTTCTCACTTCTTCATGGGCTACCCTCCTTCCTGCGGTGGACGTTACTAGGCCGCGACCAGCGATCGCAGCACGTATTCGGTGAGCCACAGGGCATCGGCGTGGTTGTCGTCCACGATCTCCGCGGATGGCCATTTGGCATTGGCCGCAGCGATCATGGCGTCCTTCTTGCTATTGCCCTTACCCGTGGCCAGTTTTTTTATGGAAGCTACCGGGACCCCCGTGTACGCGATCTTGTTCCGCTCGCACCACGACTGCACGTGCGAGAGGAAGCCGCCGTAGATGTGCGCGGCGGCCGTGGCGACGTGCCGATGCACTTCCTCGACGGCGACCATCTTCAGCGGGTTGGTCGCGTGCACCTTGTCCAGGAAAGACACGAAGCGAATGAAGCGCATGCCGCGGCCCTCGAAGCGGTTCTCGCGGCAGTCCCACACGCCGGCCCCGATCATGGCGCGGCGATCGATCTCCGCCAGGCACCAGCCGCATTGCGTTCCCAGGTCTAGCCCCAGGATGTGTTCAGCGCCCATCTGGTTTCCTTTTGCAGTTCGGATAGTGGCTGATGCCCGTGGGATCGAACGGGTGGTACTCGGGGCGGATCTCCGTGCTGCTCGCCTTGCGCAGCTTGTAAATCTCCGCGCCGCAGTGCTCGCACTTGGCCTTGACCCCGCAGACGTTCAGCAGGAAGCGCACGTTGGCCCGCAGTTCAGCGGAGCCGTTCTGGGCGCTGCGCAGCGAAGCCGTGGAGTCGGATAGGGTGTGTGTTTCCGTGGTGGTCATAGCGGATTGACCTCGAATTTGATCTCGGCGGATGGCATGAACTCGGCGAACCACTTCCTCGCCGCAGTACGCGCGCCGTCTTTGGATTTGTAGGACCGTTGGCTGCTGATCGTGGCCCCGGCGCAACCGCCGACGAAGGCGTAACCAAACCCACTCGAAATATTCGCGTTTAAGCTGGACGGTCACGCTACCGCCTCCTGCATTGCTGCGCTGGGGGCCATGCTGATGAACGTCCAGGCCGGAGAACATGTCTCGACCATGAACCACGTCGCGAGCAGCACTTGCGCGTCACTGCCGGCGATGGCCGTCAGGAGCGTGTCGATCGCTTTCTCGTCCACTTCCCCCGCCTCCAGCATGAGCAGCTTGAGCGGCGGGTTGGCCAGTTCGATCAGCGCCCGGGCCAGGGCGGCGCCCACGATGCACTTCTCGCCGGCGGACAGGGCCTCGTACGCCGTCTTGCGCTCGCCGCGCTGCCAGCCGATCTCGATTATGGGCGTGCCCTTCTCGTTCTCCAGCCGGCAGTAGGCCCGCGACCCTTCGTCGAACAGCCGCAGGCAGGCGGTCATGGGTTCCAGCAAAGGACGGGTGAGCTCCTCCATGAGCTCGGCTCGCAGGGACTTGCAAGACTCCCCCAGCTCCTGGGCGACCCGCCACTTTACGGCGCTAAGTTCGGCGTCCTGAATCAGCTTGGTGTGCTCGCTCTCCAGTGCCGATTGCTCAGCCACGGCATTTAGCGAGCGTTCGATGATCCGCGTCTCGGCCTCCAGTTGCGAAAGCCGCAGGCGGAGTGCGTCCACGTCGGGACCGGCGCTATCGTCGAAAGCGGACAGCTTGCCTTCCAGTTCGGCGACCGCCTTGCTCCAGGTGTCGATCTGCATATGCCCCTGCGCGGCGCGGCCAGCCTTGCGCTCCAGGTCGTTGAGCTGCACCATGGCCTCGCGGTGCTCGATGCGCAGCGTTTGCAGCTTGGCCATGCTGGCTTGTAACTCCTTCTCGGTTTCGATGGCGGCCAAACGTTCCGCGCGGGCGGTGTCCATCTCCCGCACGAGGTCGGCGGCGCGCTGGCGATCGGCGGGCAGGCTGGCGGTGTTGCGACGGATGATGAGGCGGATGGCGTTCCATTCGGCGTTGGCGTTCCCGCCGACCAGCGGGCCAGTAAAGTTGTAGGACTCGAACGTCTCCGCGTGCTCGTCCAGCTTCACCCAATCGCCGCTCAGTCGATCTTCCAGCAGTTCCTTTTCGTGGCTCAGTCGCAGCAGCTCGTTCGACCACTTCTGGTTGGCGCCCATGGCGGCGCTCAGCTTGTTGGGCACTTCGCTGCGCAGATCGATCTGCACGGCCAGCTCGCCGGCTCGGGCCCAGATGGCGGCCTCCAGTGCAACATCGTCCGTCTCCACCGCCACCAGTTGCCCGCGGGCGTTCTCCACCTGGGCCTTGGCCCGCGCCAGTTGATCGGCGAGCGATTTGCGGGCCGTCGAGCGGCCGGCGTGGTTGCTGAGCGCCTTCTCGGCTGCCAGGATCGACGCCCGCACTTCCGCCAGCCGCGCGTCCAGATCGGCCTTGGTCTCGGCGATGGGCGTTACCGATGCCCTCCGCTCGGCGATCTTGTCGCACGCGGCGTTGGCCCGGTCCTTGTCCCGCTTGGAAAAGTTCGCGGCCTCGCGGCAGATGTTGATGGCTTGGCCGACCATCTCCGGGAGATTGCCCTTGAGTTCGCGGAGCATGGTGCCGTGCAGCTCGCCGAGGGCATAGGCTTCGCTCGGTCCCACTTCGCCAAAGTCGATGTCCTGATCCTCCGGCTGCTTGAGGTAGCCCTTGATGGCGCGAGTCGATATCTCCGCCGCGCTGCCCTCGTGCTTGCTGGCCTGGGCGCAGAGATCGAGCACAAAGCTCCGCCGCTTGTCGTCGGACAGGTCGAGGAACCCCTGGCCCAGATCGAACATGGGGGCGAAGTCTCCGCAGTGGGCGGCCACCATGGCGTGGGCCTCTTTGAGGTTGAGGCCGCCCTGGCCGTGGATCTCCAGGTATTGCGACATGGCCCCGGTGTGGTGATTGATGGACAGCCCGCGGGTCCAGGCGAAGCCGTCGCTCAGCGACACCGTGACCTTGCAGCCTTCGGGCGCGGCGAAGGTGGCCACTGCCGCGGGCGTTGCGCCCACCGACGTGCGGCCCTCGATAGCGTAGCGCACCGCCTCCAGCACGGCGCTCTTGCCGGAGCCGTTGGGCCCGCAGAGCAGCGTGTTCTTCCCGGGGAATACCATGAGGTCAATCCCCTTCCATCCCTGTAGACGCACTTCCTTGATTGTCAGCACAACATGCTCCTGTCTCGATAGAGTTTGAGTTTCATCCCCAGTGTTCGTCGTCCCATCCCCATCCATTTTGCGGCCTTGTCGCGGTGACCATTGTTTCCACTCAGCGCTAGGCGGATCAGCTCGCGTTCCGCATCTTCCAAGATGTGGCCTGGTCGAAGTCCGGTCAGCGTGACCGTGACGTCGTCGCTTTGGGTGAGTGCCGCGATGATCGCTGGCCCGTGCATCACTTCCCCGCCTCCGCGATGGCGTCCGCCAGATGTCCGGCCTGCTCGGCGTTCAGCGCTTCGATGTCCTTCTGTGCCGACAGCCACGCGATGGAGAAGTTCTTGCACACGGCGCTGCGCGCGTCCGCCGGCAGCTTCTCCAGCTTGGCCTTGAGTTCGGCGGCCTTAATCTTGCCGATGGTGCCGGTGGGTTTCTTGGATTCTGGCGGAGCCGGCTCGGGGTTGGGCGCCGGCTGCTCGACCATATTGCCGGCGTCGGCAGATTGGTCGGCGGGGGGCTGTGGCTCGGATGAATCAGCGGGCTTCGCTTCCTGCTTCTTGCTCTTGTCGGCGATGGCCTTGGCCTTGGCCTTTGCGGACTGACCGGCTGCCGGAGTCTCTGCTGGGCCTTCCGCGGCGAACACGTCGTCGATGTTGGCTTCGCCGGACTTGACGGCTTGGAACACGCCGATCATGTCGGCCACGTCGTCCAGACTGATCTCTTCCACGGACTGGCGTTCCAGCTTAGCCAGAAGCATTTCCTTGGTGACGCCCATCTTGGCGAATTGCTGGATCATGCCGTCGCGGCGCGTCGCCAGACTCTTCACGTCGCCCACCGCCGCACGCCGGGCCTCGTTGTAGATAGGTTCCCAGAACGCCTTGGGGATGCAGCGGAACACTGAGTTGCGAATGGCAATGGAGATGGCCGCGTTGGCGGTCACGTTGATCATGTCGTCGTTGTATCGCTTGCCGTACTTGTCGGTGATGCGGCGGCGCACGTCGGTGCGATACGCGGTATTCTTTTGGAGATCGGCACACACGCCGCGAGCCACGATGTGCTTGGCACCTTCCTCGACGATGTAGCCCTCGACGCGGATGTGCTCCCAGGCGTTGACCAGGATCTCCGCCAGTCGCACCGAGCCGCCGGTGATGGGCTTGCCGCCACGCGGCAGCGAGTACAGGCACGAGGCGGCGACCTCTTGCGAGTGCAGGGCCAGTGTGCGGGCCTCGTCGATGCAGCGGCCAATGCTGCGCGGATAGTTGCGGGCCGTGGTGATTTGGATGTCCAGCTCGCCGCGGCTGATCGCTTCGATGGCCGTGACTTCCGGGGTGAATGGTGCCTCGATGATGTCAGTCGTCATTTGCGATTCCCTTCTCTCTCAGTTGCCAGTATTCGCCGGGCTCAACCTTGTAGCCTTTGCGTTTGATCAATTTGCGCGTCAGCGTCAGACCGCCGGGAAGCTCGACAGTTTCGGCGTCACCCATCTTGGCCAGAATGCGACCCTTGGCGGCCTCTTCCATGGCGGTCAGCGCCGCGATGCCCTTCTTGGCGTTGATCCAATGGTTGACCAGCTTCTTGTCCTCGCGCTTCCACTCGACGATGGCACCGGCCTTGGGCGCGCGGCGGGCGAGCAGCGTGGAAGCGTTGGCGTAGTCGTCATCCTCTGCGTCGGGCTCGATGCCCTCGACGATGTGCTTCTGCCACCAGTCGGCGGCGATGGTCTCAATGGTCGCGCAAAACTCAGGGTCGCAGGGGATTTCGTACTGGCGAAACTCGAAGCCGCGGGCAGCGAGCAGCAGCAGCACGTAGCCGCGATCTGCGCCGCAGGCGAGCATCTGTGTCTGTAACTGGACCCAGACGTACTCAGGAACATCTGCCGAACCGTCCTCGCCCCAGTCGTGGGCCTCGCCGGAGGTTTTGAAGTCGAGAGGCTGTTTCTCCCAATCGTCGCTGCCGGTGACGCCAACCACGATCGACGCATCGAGATTCGCCGCGATGATGCCCATGGTGACGCGCTCGCCGGGCACGACATTGTCCCAGCGCCGCGCAGCCTCTTGCATCATTGCCGGTTCGAGAAGTTTCCCTATCCGCATGGGCTCGGATTCAGCAGCCTCGACGCCTTGCGTTTTTTCGAGCCAGACCTGATACGCGCCGCCGTAGGCGCCGGTCACAATGCGGGCAATGTCAGTTGCTCCGAGCCCTTTGCGCCGCTCAGCCAGCCATGCCTCTCGGTCCACGTTGCTGCCCCTTCTTGTTCCTGCCGCCCTTGGGCGGCGGCTCCTTGCACGTGCGCTTGCGCGCATCGTCGCACTCGTCCAGGTGACACACGCCGGCGCCGCAGCGGATGCAGCAGCGCACCCTGCCGGGCACGGCACACACGTTGCAGACGGCGAGTTTGTGGGTGTCCGTTAACATCGATGGTTGCGCCAAAATGCGAGCAGTGGCTTTGCGCCCACGACATAGGCTCGCCGGTTGCGATCCGGCTACGTGGCCTATCCGCTGCCCGCGTTTGCCGAGCGAGTGTTTGGCCGCTCATCCGCCGTGTCTCGCTCGGTCTACCGTCTTTCCGGCATGCCAGGCTTTTGGTAACGCGGAGCAACCCGCCCGTGGTCATCGAGTGAGCATAGTTGCGGCGGATTCTCGGCTCCGCCGCGCGCCGTACGGGGGGGGTAATGCGAAAGTCAAAAGCAGCAGGGCTTCGTCTACGAGCGTACGAATGCGGGGGTGAAAGGAAGGGGTGGCATTGCGCCACACTTCTGCTCGCCCCTTGTTCCTGCCGCAATGCACCAGAGGCCGTTAGGCCCGTGGGGGATTTCATGGCTTCACCTGATCAATTGCAGACCAAATGGGTGCCAGCTCTGCAAGTTCCGCATACCGCTTCTGGATTGCGCGAAGTTCCTTCTTCGCTTGGGCCAGCATTTCTGCCCGCTTTTCCTCGTCGCTCATGATCGCGTCTACTGACTCGTATCCGAGTTCCGCCTTTCGCATGCTCGGACGGCTTTGGAATTGCCTCGTCACCGCCACATCCACAACTTTCGTGCCTCGCGCCTCTCGAATCACAGTGAGGCGAACCCGTCGGATCAGTCCCCGGGCCTGGATAATTCGGTAGGCTTCGCTCGCGATGGCGTCGTCCCATTCAAAATACTGATGAAGGGGGCTGTCCTCGTCGCGAGCCGCCTCCACTATTGCGGCCGGCGGCAGTGCGTTGTCGTTGTTTGTCGCGATCTCCAGCAATGCAGAGCGCAACGTTTCGGCCGCCGCATCCCGCGCGCTTGGCTCTATGACTGTTGTCACCGATCTACTCCTTTTGCTCGGGGACCATGAAGCAGCCCCAGCCCTGGCCATTTGAATCCTTGGAGAAGTGCCGGCCTTCGCAGATTCCCACCTGCCTGCCAGCGCGATCAAGAAGATTGATTACCGAGCCCGCGGAGATTACGGCCTCGTCAAATTCGATGGTGAGGGTTGCAGCCCACTCGCGGTACATGGGGCGGATGCGAATATCTGCCGAACCGCCGTCATTGCGCACTAACGATTCGAGCTTCTCGGCGGCGTTACCATCGATCTTCACCAAGGGCGTGCCGTCGTCGGCATCAAATCCATCCGCAATGATGAACACGCCGATCTTCGCCTTCGTCATTGGTAGGCCGGTCAACCGGCAGGCATCGACCATCGCCGAGCGAAAGCCAGCGGCTGGAATGCCATCCCACCCGTCGCCGGCGACGTGCCGCGCCTCCTGGAAGTCGTTCTCGAAATCGCGTGGCTCGCGCGTCGCCTTGGACTTCTTCTGGTTGGCTGGCGTAGACATTGCCGCCTTCATTTTTTCGCGAGCCTTTTTTGAAAATTTGTGAATAACTAACGGTGAAGTGCCAACGATACGCACCTTCAATCTGGTGATCTTCGCCCGTTCGATTACGACCTGCTCCTGCTTGACGCCCGCCATCTAAAACCCTCTCAAAAAAAGAGTTGCCTCGCCTCGCCTGACCACGCCCCTCATGCCTTGCCTGCCATGCCGTGCCCGACCAAGCCCAGCCTCGCCGCACCAGGACTCGCCTGACCACGCCTGCCATGCCGCGCCCCGCCTCGCCGTGGCCCGCCAAGCCCGGCCTGTCCAAGCCTTGCCTGCCGTGCCTGGCCCAGCCGAGCCGCCCTTGCCCAGCCTCGCCATGCCTGCCGCGCCCCGCCTTGCCTCGTCGCGCCTCGCCCTGCACCTGCCCTGCCCTGCCTAGCCTCGTCAGATCTTCGGGGGAGTGCTACTCCCGTTCTCCAATTCGCGCCGCGCCTGCGCCGCATACTCGTGCAGGTCGGCAAGCGTTCTTTCCGGATAATGAATTAGGGCAATTGCGACTTTGCGAAATGCTGGGTCTCGCGCCTGTGAGACTTTGCTGACGCTGATGCCCCAGATGTCGGCGAGTTCCTTGCAGGACAACTGCATTTAACCACCTAGCGCCATCCGTGGTTAAAAATCGCAATTCCCTGGTTAAACTCGCAAATCCATTCACCATTGTGCCTCCGTGCAGCTTGCGTCTACTCTGCTGGCATATGTGGAATGCCGAACATCCTTTCAAACCTTTGAATGTCGTGCGCCCGGTATCGCACGCCCTTGCCGATCCGCAGCGGCTCCACGCCGTAGCGGCGCAGCCAGCGATGAACTTGCCTCTCCGACAGGCTCCAGCGAGACGCGAGCTGCGCGTAACTCAAAAGCCTCGGGGTTTCGTTACCGAGCTTCCCCATTGCCGGCTTCCTTGCGCTCGCGCTCCTCCGCCTTCAAGCGGACCAATTCAAGGATCGCCCATTGCACGCGGCGCGTGGCCGCTCGCGGCCCCTGGAGATAACTCGGGGCCAAATCATCGAGCGGCTTCAGTTCGCTCTTGGGGATCACCATTCGAACTACTGCGGGCATTCGAACCTCCTTGCGTAGCAAGTGAGCCCAAGGTTAGCCCAGAGTCAGCCACATGTCAACAGAAAAAGCATCTGACGGCTGTGCATTCGCTGTGCTTGCGTTCCTAAGTCGCTGTGCTACAAAGACTTGCGATGGCAAAAAATGATGCGAAAAAATTTCTACAACTGAGCGTAAAGGTCACGGCACCGCTGCGAAAAGAGTTCCTTGTGGCTGTTGCGGAGGCGGAGGGACTCGGCGACATGGACCCGCAGGAAATCCAACGTCGAGCGACCGATTGCATGCGGGCAAGCCTCCTCCGCTTCGCTCGTTCGAGCGTAACCGAAAGACGCGAGTGGATACGGCTGGCTCGCGTCTACGACTTGGATCTGCTCGACCAGGCTGGCAAGAAGTCCAAGTCCTAGCCGCGCCATTCGGACACCTTCTCGACGAGCAGGGCAACGGCCTCCAGCTCGTCCGTGCCCAGTAGGTTGAGGTTCTGGGTAATCTCGCCCACTAATGCCGTCTTGCGCCCGTCCGCCTTTGCCAGTTCGTTCCGCTCCCGGGTAATCCGTTCGTTTTGAATTGCGTTGCTGGCCATCGTTGCCTCCTTTTGGTTTTGAAAAGCCCCGGCCCACGCGGGCCACTGAATCAAGTATGCGCTATGCGCATGCAAAAAGCAAGTAGAAGGTAAGCGTAAGGTACACAAAATGTGTCAGTTGACCGATGCAGTACGTGTGTTCACAGTCTGTGGCGTGGATAAAAAACCTTCGACGGTCAATCAGAATTTCCGCGTAAGCCCCGCCCTCAAGGCGGCGTTCGATAGCTTCACCGATGGTTTTCGGTCTCGCGTGCCCAGGGTGCCAATCGGCGACATCGGTGGGGCGGCCATGTTGTTGTTGATGCAACAGCCAGACGACGTTGTTTTGAGGCTCTGTACGGAGGCCCGCAACTTCAGTGGGCCGCAGCCACGTCCCGTCGCGCGGAAGGGGCGCTAGTTGGTTGTATTGGAGCATTTTGGTTTCAAGCGGAGCTGGCGACCTGCCCTCCTGGCAGCCGATTCCATGACCGTTCGCCAGCTCGCCGGGGCGGTAAGCCCGATGGGAGCTTCGAGGGCGCAAGTTAGGCGAAAGGTAGGGTCCATGTCAACACGCAAAATGGGGGTTCTTCTGGGCTGTTTGGTACTAGCAGTAGGGGGGTGCGGTGCCACATTCGACCCGAAAGAGGAAGCGAGAGCCGAGTGCATCTCGCGCATTGCCGGAATGACGAATCGCGATTTCGATGATTGGTTCCTGGCCGCCTCGTTGAACCGTGAAAGTGGCATGTCGCTGTTCGAGGCGCGGACCCTAACCATTGAGGCGTGCTATTACATTTTCGAGGGCGACTTGGGTGGTGCAGCTGACTGCACTGCCTGTGCTGATCGCATCCTTGCGACCGTTTACTAGCCGTGTCCCTCCACCGCACGTCAACTGGCTGGCGCATCGACTGGCGGGATCCGGCGGGCAGCAGGCACCGCTGGGGTTCATTCCAAAGGAAGGACGCGGCAGAAAGCTTCGAGCGGAACCTGGTGTACCTCGCCCAGGCGGCGCGTGCCGGCCTGGCTCCGCCCTCGGAACTATCGGCCTGGCTCGATGATCTTCCGCCGAGGGACCGCAAGCGGCTGGAGCAATTCGGCCTGCTGCGTCGGGCGAATGACGCCCCAATCCTCCCCGCCATCGACGAGTGGGAAGCTTCTTTGATCCGCCGCGAGCGTGTGCCGGCCCACGTCCAGTCGCATGTAGGACGCGTCCGGCTGGCCGTGGCGCGAATGGGCATGACTACCCTGACCGATCTGACGCCGGATCGAGTAGAGCGGCTCGTAGCTGGCCTGCGCACGAAAACCGACGAGCACTGGGCTCGGTCGGCGGCGACGGCAAATCATTACATTTTGGGGCTAAAGCACTTCGCCCGCTGGTGCGTGGACACCAAGCGGTTGCCCGTCGATCCGCTCATTCGGGTTCACAAGATCGCCGTTTTGGAAAGGGCGAAGGTGCGTCGGGCGTTGCCGCTGGAGGACGTGGCCAAGCTGATCGCCCACACCAAAGAGACACCGCGGGGATGGTTGTATCGGTTGGCCTTGGAGACCGGGTTCCGCTACGGCGAGCTGATGAGCCTGACGCCGCGATCGTTCACGCTCGGCAAGAATCCCACGGTTGCGGTGACGGCGACTCACTCCCGCAAGCACAAGCGCGGCCGCAGCGTTCCGTTGGTGCCATCGACCGCTCGCGAGCTAAAGAAGTGGCTTGAAGGCAAGCCGAAAGACGAGCCCATCTTCGCGGGGCTGATCCCCCGGCCGGAAATGGCGGCGCCGTTGCTCCGCGCGGACCTACTGGCCGCAGGCGTCGAGATTGCTGCGGACGTTACCGAGCAGGGGGGGATTGATTTCCACAGCTTAAGGCACACGTTCTGCACGCGGCTGGGTCGCACGGGCGTGGATCTCCAGACGTTCATGAGCCTGACAGGTCACAAGACCGCGGCCGTTGCCTTGGGCTATATCCACGACGACGAGGGGGAGCGACGAAAGGCGATGGCCATCACGCAAGCATGGAGCGGCACAAAGGTGGCACGAAAGAAGGGCAAGTGATCGTAAGTGTCGGATTCATAAGGCGTTACGCAACACACGATAGGGACTGAAAATCCGTGTGTCGGCGGTTCAACTCCGCCTCTGCCCATTCGCAGGAAACAGCGTTTTCCGCCGTTTGCAATGGTTTACGTGCGGTTTTCCTGCGCTGCCAACAATGACCGTTGCTGACCGATACCTACCGTAAACTTCCCAAACTGTGGCAGTGGATTGGCAGCGGATGTTAGGTGGACACCCTAACAGGCGGGCAATATTGCGCTCCCGGTCCTAGTCGAACTCGGCCCCCACCCGCACCACCCGCTTACCTTCCAGCCGGATCACCCCGTTGTTGAGGCCCCAATGCTTGATCGCATTGATGCGGCTGTCGCTCACCGGCAGTTCCTGCTCGGCCATGGCGGCCCGGATCTGGCTGTAGGTCATGCCCTCGATGAGAAACTTGAGCACCCGCCAACGGCGCTGGGCCCGCCATTGCTGCCGGCCGTAGTTGGTCAGCGCCAGCGCCACCAGCCGCTTTTTGACGCGCAGGTGCTGGGCGAACTCGGGGATGGAATTGTAGCCGTGGGTCGCGCGCAGCTCGGCCACGCGCTTGGCGATTATGGCCAGCTCGGTGCGCCGTGCGTGCAGGCCGGCCACGCGGCGGGCCTTGACGTCGCTGAAGTACGCCTCCGCCTTCTGCTGGCAGCACGGGCAGAGCGCCTTACACAAGTCGGCGTGGTTGGACATAGCAGCCAAGCTCCTTGAGTAATCTCCGCACCATGGGGCGGGTTACCTGGGCCTCTCGGGCGATGTAGCTCACCGCGTCCCGGAAGTTGTCGTCGGCGGCGCGCATCTGCTTGATGATCTTGAGCACCGCCTTGCGCTTCTGCTCCACCGTCCGCGGCGGTGGCGGCGGGGGTTTGAACTTGAAGCTGTCGGTGGCGGCCTTGCCTTCAAGCATGGGAGCCTTTCACCTTGGCAAGAATCTACCGCCCGTTCTGGGCGAGCCGATCGGGGAACATCACCTCGGCCATCGCGTCGGCGTGGATCCTCGCCCGCTGCGAGATCTGGTACGCGGGCATGGTTCCCTCGTACAGGGTGATCATCTCCGCGTGGAACTGCCCCGCCCATTGCAGCCGCCAGTGCTGCTCGTGGTCGCAATCGTCGCAGCGCGGCGCGCGCACAGCCCCGACGCTTTGCTGGTTTCCGTGTTTGCATACGCTCACGCCGCACCGCCTTCGGCCTTGGCGATGGCGGCGCGAAGCAGTAACGCAACATCGCTATTGATTGAGGCGCAGGTTAGAGCCTTTCGGCAGGCTTCGAGCAGACCAGTTCGCACCGGGTCAAATGCTCCGATACGCGACACAGTTTCATAGAGGGTTTCACGCCACGTAAACAGGCCGGGTTCTGCATCGATGAGCAGGATGCGCAACCTTTCGGTCAGCTCGTACAGTTCATCGAGGTTCGGTGTCCGCGTGTGCTTAGCTTCCGTTTTCACCTTCCACCCCCTAGCGCCAAAGGCGCCAAGAAAAACAACGCTGCCATTCCTGCGATCACGGCCGCGCCGGCAACGATCAGCGCCGCCCACTCCACGCCGCGCCATGCCGTCTTGCAGGCGCGTCCCAGCCTTGTAGACTTTCTCACGTTCTAAACTCCTTCACGGTGTTGAGGACAGCCCCCGCCGATTCACGGTCGCGCGGGGGCACTTTGCTTTCATAAAGCCCGCGCCCGCATCGAAGCGGGCCAAGCGCGTTTGCGCGAGTCGCCAAAAACCGCGCGGGCCGTGAGTGAAAGATCAATGGCCGGGGTGCCAAGTCTTTCCGCCGTCGTGCGAGTGCACACCAGCCGCTACAGCCGCATTGCTCACCTTGCGGCCGCTCATGGCCTCGGCACGTTGCACGGCTTGGCGGAGGGCAAAGCTGTTTTCTACGGAAAGCCGCCGGTAAGCGCAGACGTCGGACAAGCAGCTCCATCGGCCCAAACCAGCGGTGCAAGTCGCGGAGGATGTAAACCCAGCCGCGCGATAAGGCCCGGTCGATCATTCTCTTGACCCCCTCCGGGGATGTTCCCTTGGAGCTGAACGGCTGCGCGACGGTGATCGATTGGCCGCTGCCGACCAGGTTTCTCCGGGTCTTTGTCCACGATCTGATTCGCGCCACGCGTGCCGCAAGCCGGGCACGGGCGGCGCTTGGCGCTCTTGGAGGTTTTCACGCGCCACCGCCTTTCGCGTAGGCGATTGCAGGCGCAGCGTCACCAGTGATCGGTATCTCGACTAGCGTCTGCCTGGAGTCGCACTCATTGCAGTAGCCAGCGTCCTGCACGCCAGCCAACTCCCATTGCTGTAGCTCAACGCTCCATGCAGCTGTGGCATCTCGCACCACGTTGTCACTGCCGCACTTGTCGCAAACGATCCTGATGGCGGTGGGAGGCTTCTTCGCCGTCTCAATCGCAGCGAGCCACTGGTCAAGCTCCATACCCGCGTACTTGAACGGCTCGACGCCATTGACTGGCGACAGCCGCTTAAAGCACGTCCAGCAAACCACGCAGCCCACGTCCTTCGGCCCGCTACAACCCCGGCAGGTCGTTTCCTGCCTCGCCTGCATCTCGGTAACCACGGCAAACCTCGCTTTCACTCACAACTCACTCACGGCCAGCCGACAATCAGCCAGCTCTCAGCCTTAAGTGTACTACACAAAGTGTTAAGAGCAAGGGAAGGGCAAGATTGAACATAAGTGCTTATGGGATAAGGAGTTAGGTGACGCTCGTCACCTAGATACGTTTCACAATGTTTTTATGTGGGTAATATTGCCCACTCGCTCTGAGGTCTGCTGGGCTTCGATTTCACGATGTTCACGATGTACGTCCCATATTTACTTATTACGTTGCACTCGTCGTCCGTGGGGCTTTACCTCGTGCAGCGGAATCGTAAACGGTAGGTATGTGCCTCTCCATCCACCCACCTGGTCGTTGGCGGCCTCGGTCCGGTGCCGATCGGGCCTCGGGCGACCCCTATCATGGCGCTCGCGGAGGGGCTTGGGACCCCCCGCTGGGCTTCGGTACCCCCGCGGGCGGGCGGGCGGCGTTCGTATATCCCCCTGTGGTGACATACGCGGCTGGCCTGTGGCCTTTTCCATCGTTTGGCGGCAGAGAAGTCAGAGAAGTCAGAGTTTTCTTGCCCCGTCTTTTCCTTCACAGGGTCGTTGTTGCCTTTGGGGCCCCCCGGATGGTTTGGGTTCCCAGGGGACCACGTTTGGTGCGGGAGGTTTCTGGGAATGGTTCTGGGGTATGAACGGTGCGCGCAGTTTGGGGTAAGTCCTGCCGGCGAGACTTGCGAAAACACCCGTTTTGCACGTGCCGTTGGAGCTAGTGAGTTTCCTGTCTCTGGCCGGGGATATGCTCCGTTACGCCCGGCTGACTAACGGTTGGCTGTTCATGGTTCGCCACGAACGTCACGTGCTCTGCGATGTTTCCTATGGCTGAAGCTGGGGCGTCGACGAGTTGGTCGGAAGTGCGCTTCTTCCACCCTCCGTCCTTCTTCGTTTTCGCCTGTGCTGGTGGTTGCGGGGTAATGCCTTGCGATGCTCGTCGACGGGCGGCGAGTCGTTTGGCTCGTCGACGGGCGGCTTTGGTAAGTCGCTTAGCCTTCGTTGGTTTGCCATCCCAGCGGCCCTTGGCTCGGTCTGCGGACCGGAGTCTGCTGAGTGCGTTGTGGCTGCGTCGACCTCGACGAACGAAGCTAGGCATTCCCTTGCCACCAAAAAAAGAACCCGCGGGCCTGAGAAACGCGGGTTCAGTAAATCGCCCAAATGGTGTGGCGGGCGGCTATGTGCGTCGGTTTATCAGGCCAACGAGGCAAGACGTTGATCAACTCGATGTCCGATGTCAAGCCCCTGCCTTGAGAATTTCTTCGGCGAGCTTTCGGACTTCGGCGGGAGCTCTTGCGTCCATGCTCACTCTCGCTTTCTAAAGTTTCGCCGCGACCGACCGTTTCACGTGCCGACTAGCGCCAGCACCGCGGCTTCCAGCCTTTTCATCCGTAACTTCTGACGTTCTCGGTACTTGCGTTGCGCTTCCGCATGGCATACGTGGCAATTCCGCTGGCCTTCGCGGGCCGGGTTGCCGCAGTGGCAGAGCTTTGGGTTCCTTTGGTTGGTTTCGATTTCAGCCATCTGCAAGCCGTTTGTAAGCCCCGTTCCAGCCGGTTTCCCGTTGCGCCCTTGCGTTGGGCGGTTCGGTCCGGCGTGGTGAACCCGGACGGGGGGTCGGATTCAACCTGGGGCCTCTAATGCGTTTTTGCGCGTCCGGAAGTCGGCCAGTTTCATATCCAAGGTTCGGCGGCCCATGCCCAGCAGTTCAACGGTCTTGATGCGCCGGCCGCTGTGCCGGGCCAAGGCAGCTTCGATGAGCTGGCGTTCGGCATCTTCAAGCCAGTAGCCGTCTCGCATCGTGACCACGAGCACGGTGCGACCATCCATCTTTTCCGGATGGAAGAATTCAGCGAGCACTCTCACGCTTCCACCTCCCGCGGCATGCCCAGCACGTCGTCGATGTCCTCGAACACTTTGATGCCCAGCCGCTTGGCCTCGGCCACTTCGATGTCGGCGCCCTTTGATTCTCCGAACAGGCGCAGCACCACGTCGCAGGCGCGGAGCCATTCCAGGTTGTGGTCGATCCACACTTGCCACCGCTGGGGGTAGAACATATGCCAAAAGTGGGTGAGGTGTGGGACGTAGGGTGCGAAGCCGGCGCGCAGCAGCGACTCGCCGGCGTCGATGGCGTCGTGGACGTTGGTGGCTACATCTCCACGGCTGTAGGGGCCGGCGACATAGACTCGGGTTTTGCGGGTCATAGCCATCTCCTCAGCGACTTCGCGACGTACAAGCGCCGCGAGCTGCCAATCGGCACGTAAACCGCCCAGGTCGAAAACGGCCCGCGCCGGAACACCGCGTGCTCGATGCCGCCGCGCAGCACGTGCACCAGGTACACGTAGTCGCGATCAAAACTTGGGATGCGCATCAAAACGCCTCCACTTGCGCCGGCGGGGCCGGGGCTTGCTGCTCTTCGTCCTGGGCCACGCTGGCTTCCGCCGAGAAACTGAACGTCGGCTTGTTGAACCGCAGGGTGAACGCCGGCGTGGGGCCGTCCTTGTTCTTGGCCACGATCACGTCGATGTCCACGTCCTTGACCATTCGCTCGCTGTAGCGATCCGCGACCAGGCGGTGCAGCAGAATCACCATGTCGGCATCCTGCTCCATGTTGCCTGACTCGCGCAGGTCAGAGAGTTTCGGCGGCTTCTCCGTCTTTTGGTTGCGATCCGGCCGCAGCAACTGCGCGGCCGTCGTCACCTGCACGTCGTTGTCCAGCGCCAGGCGGGAAAGCCCGCGGCTGATGCGGCCCAGTTCGAGGTCGCGCGTCTGCGCCTTGCCCACGTACTGCACGATTTGCAGGTAATCGACGATGACCATCTTCACCCCGCGGCGGCGCACGTAGAGTCGAGACGTAGCGAGAATGTCTTGCAGCGTGATGTGCTTGTCGGTGAGGTAGATGTTCTCGCCGCTGCTGTCGTTGCGCACCACGTCCACCGCAAAGCGGCGATCCTGGGGTGATGCGTTGCGCCGCAAAAAACCAGTGCTTTGGCCCACGAGGTTGGCGGCGAAGCGCTGGGCGGTGCGCATCTCGCCCGCTTCGAGCACGAAAAACAGGACGGGGATGCCGCTGCGGCCGGCTTGCTTCGCCAGGTGCAGAAGGAACGCACTTTTGCCGACAGACGGGCGTGCGCCGACGATGACCAAGCTGGGCCGCTCCAGGCCGCCCAATGAGTCGTCGAGTGCTGTGATCCCCGTGAGGATTGAATCGGACTGCGTGCGCTCCCACCACTCGGGCAGCGTGTCGGCGATGTCCTTGAGCTTTCGCGGCTCATTGCTGGCGTTGCGGACGCCGGCGGAGTCGAGCTGCGGCGCGAACTCGGCCACAAGGTCGGCGGCCTCGGTCGTGGGGCTGTAGGCTTGCTCGCGCAACTGGCCGGCGATCTGAATCAACCGTCGCTTCTGGTGGGCTTCCCAAGCGATCTTTGCGTAGTACGGTACGTTAGCCACTTGCGCAAAGCTCTCGGCGAGCGTGATCAGGTATTGCATCCCGCCATCGATGAATTCGAGCTTGCCTCGTCGCTTCAGTTCGTTCCCGACGGTGATGAAGTCCACTTTTTTGCCGTCGGCGCGCATGTCGCGCAGCAACTCGTAGAGCACTTGGTGATCCGTGCGCGTGAAGGCGTCCGCATCCGTGATCACCTGAGTTGCTTCGTCGATGGCGTCGAGGCTGAGCAGCATGGCACCCAAGATGCCCATCTCGGCATCCATGTCGCACGGCAGATCGCGCTCATTGGTTCGTGTTGTCTGTTGCTGCGGTGCCATCCTTGGCCTCCTCGGTTGGGGTTCCTTCGATTCCTTCGATTGCACATACCGGGCAGAACGGCTGCGGCTTCGTGCCGCACTCCGTCCAGCCGTACTGCTCGACGATGAGCCGCGCGAAAACGCGGATGGGCATGTCGTGCTGGCTCATCTCGCTGCCGCACCCGGCACACTTGATGCTCAGCACCACGGCGACTCGGGTTTGAATGTGGTCGGTTAACATTGGATCTCCTTGGGCCATTGCTCGTTTACTGTGGCCTGCCAAGCCTTGATTGGGCTGTCCAGGCCCACGCCAACCTTGCTGCGGGCCATCTCTATCGCCTGTGCGGCTGCGCCGATCTTGTCCTCAAACTTCCAGAGCCTACGGCCTACCGCGTAGATGGAACGCTTTTGAGACTGCCGCTCGTGGCTGCTCAGTTTCAAGGCGTCAGAGACATTGACGAGGAAGCGGTCTAAAAATGCCGCCTGCGTGAGGTACATCCCGCCCCGGTTCGGTGCCGGCCCGACGAGCACATTAGTGCCACCGGACCGGTCCGGTTTTAATTCGGATCGGATCGGTTCGGATCGGTTCGGTTCTGGTGGCGCTTTCGTGGCGCGCGCAGCGCCACTCTTGCGTAGCCTGAGATTGGCCTGCCGAATCGCACGTAAACCTCTGTCCTTAGCTGACTTACCGTTATGTCGATGGAAGCGTGGGAACAGAACTCCGCGCTGATCGATCTCCAGCCAGCCCGCACTTTTCATCGCCTCTGCAAAACCAAATTGTGTAACAAGGCGATCGATGTCGTCACCAAAGACACCGTCTATTCTGCCCGACGCAGTGTGCGCGTCAGCCCACGACCACAGCTTGTGAAGTCGTCCAACAACAGCATAGAGATCCAGCTCGGTGCAGTTGGCGATCATCATCACGGCGGGGTCTGTGTCGAGCTCCATCCGCATCTTGATCCAATCACCGGCCATGTTGCCAATCCTTGGGGTTCACGGTAGCACTGAGCCAATGAGCGATTGGCCGTGGCTTCTTTCGTAACGGTCACTGTTGCGCCTGTTTTCTGATCTCGTAACCCACCGCAGGTTGCCTGCTCGGTTGTCGCCTCTGTTCCGGTTAATATGGTCGCATTCCAGGCCAGGTGGTCTTTTCCCGTGGAACGCTGTAGCAATGAACGTGTGGACTAGAGTAAACACGGTGCCTCCATCGATGAAAAAATCGTACTGAGCGTACTGACCAAGTCCTGAACGTTTTGGCTTTATGAGCCTGTTGTCTCGCAGCCGCCAAATGGAACCATCGCACCCAGCCGCATATCCCACGAACGCTTCGCATGTACGCCAGTGGATGTCATTAGGCGGAAGAAGTGGAAGGCTTACTTTTTTTCCTAGGTCAATGTTTCTAATGATGCCGCGGCGCTTCGTTGCCGGGAAACCGAGGCGTGCTCGAATTTGCCGTACCCTCTCGCGGCTAATCCCGAACAATCGCGCCAGTGCAGAATTGGGGACTCCGCTGGCCATGAGTTCACGCATTCGCGTGTTTCGCTGCTCAATGGCGGTATCGATGCGGCAGGGAACGCCTTGGGGGCAACCACGTTTCTTTGTATGGCTTACCGAGGCCATCCCTGGCTCCAAAAAAAAGGGCTCGCGCGTGGTCCCGTCAGAGAAACGCGCGAGCGAGTTCCGGCGGTGAGCCGGCCCTGGATCTATGATTGCTGGTCTTGACGGGACCTTTTTGCTGCCGCCATCCTTATCGGCTGACTGCGGGCATACCTTTAGCTGAAAGTAGGCTATACCGCAAGGGGCTTCCCCGATTATTTTTCCAGCGAGCACGGAGGCACTCCCTCTTGACGTTTGACATCGCGATCTTCAAAGTCCGCGCCCGCACGGAGGCGCAGCAATGACACGAGCAGATTTCCCTTTCGAGCAGGTGCTCAACGCCCGGGGTTTCTACCGCCTGGCCAACAGATCCGGGTGGATCAACGCGGACGGCGCGTTCATCGACGGGCTGGAAGCGGCCGCGTGCCGCGACAATTCCGACATGAGATGCCTGATCGACCACGCGGTCGACGACGCCAAGCCGCACGTGGATATTACGGCTGGCGCTGGGCTGACATTCGGCGAGGACCTGCCAAAGTGCCCGGAAGAGATCAAGTGGAACGGCATCGGCCTCTTGCAGGGACAGAGGGCTTACTTCGGTGCGAACGAGCGCGGCCAACTTATCCAGAGAGTCACGCCCGAGGCGCTGCTTCACGGCATCGTTCACGGGGATGACCGCTGCACGTTCACCAAGACCGACGCGGTGATCCGTTTCCAGATGGAGCTGCACGGCTGGATTCACTCCCGCCCCGACGGTCCGCGCTACGGCAAGTGCAGCGCGTGCAAGCGCGCGTACGAACGCTTCGATTCTCCGGAGCAGGTGGAAGCGTTCACGCAGGCCATGGTCGACGAGGCTTGCGCGCCCAAGAAAGACGATAGCGCTTGGCGGACGTTCTACGGCTTGCCGCCCGGCCCCGGCGCGTACAGCACCGCGACCAGTAAGCCCCTCGAAGTCCCATCCGTCAATGACCTACTCAAGACAATGCGGCTGATCCAGTCGCCCTACGTGGAGCCGGGAAAAATGTACCTGGTCGGCGCGGACTTCGGGCGTGCTTTCTCGTCTGGGTGCCTCGTCGGCATCCAGCCTAAGCCACCCTCGCGCCTGCGCCGGCTGGTCCGCTGGGCCTTCCGCCGCGAGCCGAAACCGTTCCTGCTGCACAACCCGGAGACGGATTTCGCATGAAAAAACTCCGACGCTTGAGGCTCAAGTTGGCATGGTTCTTCTGGCGGTTCACGCGCGCCGGGCTAAAGCATCGACACCAGCAACAGCTCGCGCGACTGGAAAACAAGTGGTGGCAGCGACTGCGAAGCAAGCACGAATTTTGGCAGCAAGGACCGACCGCTGGGGATGCCATGAACATTCTCGTGAGTGATGACGGAGCGGTCAAAAAGGTGAATCCGAGCAACGGGCGCGCGGTCAAGTTCGTCCCGTTCGGCCTCGCATGCTACGAGGGGAAACTATCTAGAGGCCACTACGAAGGGAGTCACGTTGGCATCGTCGAAGATGAAGCGGCCGCCGACCTATTCCTCGAAGGCGGATCGCCAAGGATGGTGAAAGTCGATGATCGAGCAGCCAGAACAGACTGACGCCGGCCCGCCGCTGCGCTTCGCCACCATGCGCGATCTGATCGAAGAGATTCAGCGCCGCGCGGTGACCAGTTTCGTTCTCTACACGGTCGCGCCCAAGAATGAGCCCGGCTTCCAGGAACGGCGGATGGCCTACTCCGGCGGCATGCTGGCCGCCGCCGGGTTGTGCCAGTACGGGACGATGATCCTCGACGAAAAACTGCGCCGCGATGCGTCCGCTTACTGCGATGCCTGGGATGATCACGAAGATGACGAGGACGGCCAAAGCTAGGCGCAAAAACCACGTGCCGCCGAAAAAATCTTCCAGCCACTGTCACACTAAAGAGCTACAGAAGCGATGGAACTCCTTGCTGCACAAGGAGTTAGCCGTCGATCCCCCGCGATTGCAGGTGCGCCGCACTTGTTCCAACTGTGGACTCCATCAGCTCCAAGATGTTCACCGATGCAACGAATGGCTGCGACTTCACTGCCGTCGCTGTGGACGACGCGAAGGGCTCGACTCCCGCGGACGACTCACTGTGCTGCACCCCGGAGATCCCGCTTTCAGCCGATGAGGCTGACTTCGAGTTCGCCAACCCCAAGGCAGAGACCAAGAACCTCGGTGTGGCCGACGCCCGGGCACTCATTCGTGCTCGCGCCTGCGCCATCATGGAGCGCTACCCAGCCGGGTGTGCCTGTGATCGATCTGCTAGCAAGCTGTGTATCGCCTGCGATCGATTTTTCCGTGCCGCCAAGCTGGTCCTTGCCCTTGACGGCGTCAAAGCGGCGAAAGCCGCGGCGGATGCGGACGACGAAGAGGACGGGGAAGAGCCGGAGCAGTACGACGGCAAGTGGGCCGCCGAGCACATCGCCAAACTGAACCGCAAAGGAAAAGCAGGAGGAAAAAAGAAATGACTTGCAAGCTGCGCGTAACGTCTGTGCATAGCAGCATCAAGGAGCGAGATGGCGCCGAAGCCGTGGTGTATCGCATCGCTCTTTGGTGCCCGTCCGGCCCCCTGAGGATGATCGAGCTAAACCTCGACGCCGAAGAAGCCGCCAAGTTTCAAATCGGGCAGGAAGTCTCGATCACTCTGGCAACATAACTCGCCTTCCTATGGTCGCCACCGCCATCGGCATCCCGGAAAAGCTGACCTCCGTCGTCGAATCGTTCGACGTGTTCTGCGACCAGTACGCGCGCATCGAGGACAAGCGCAGCCGGCGGGCCATCCCCTTCGATCGCTATCCCGATCAGCGGCGCATCAGCGAACTGCTCGCCGACGGTAAATGGCTGGTGTGCCTCAAGGCCCGCCAGTGCGGCATCACCTGGCTGACCGCGGCCTACACCCTGTGGTGCATGCTCACCAAGCCCAACTTCGAGGCCGTGGTGCTGCAACAGGACAAGAGCTACGCCAAGGCGTTCCTGCGGCGTGTGCGCTTCATCTACAAGAACCTGCCCGACTGGATGAAGGTGCCCATCAAGTCCAACTCGCGTTTCGAGCTGGCCTTCCGGCACCCCGACGGCGAAAGCATCCTGACGGCCATCGCCGGCAGTGACGCCGCCGGTCGATCGATGACCGTGAACCTCATCATCTTCGACGAGCACGCCTACATTCCGCAGGCTCAGGAGTCGCGGGAAGGCTGCGAGTTCTCCGTCGAGCGCTCCGACGGGCAGATCGTTTCCATCTCCACTGCTGCCGGCCCGTACGGTGACTTCTATGAAGTGTTTACCAACGCGCCGGAGAACAAGTATTACCCGGTGTTCTTGCCCTGGCGCTCGGTGCCCGATCGCACCGACGAATGGTACGCCGCCGAGGTCCGCCGTTTGGCCAACAACCCGGTGCGACTGAAGCGCGAACTGCCCAACACGCCGGCGGAAGCGTTCATGTACGCCGAGGGCCGCTGCTACCCGGGCTTCGACGCCGAGAAGCACGTCCGAACCTTCGAATCGCTTTTGGAGTTGGGTCTGCGCCCACGTGACGCAGAGCGTGTTCGCGGCGTTGACTTTGGCGGCGTGGCGCCGTTTGCCTGCCTGTGGATCGCACACTGGAAAGACGCCAACCCCGGCTTCACCATGGACCCCTCGTGCGTGAACCTGCACCGCGAGATGCTGGCCTACCACTTCGACGAGAAAGCCCGCAAGCGAAACGGCAAGGATCGCCCGGTGAAGCTGGACGATCACGCCTGCTTCCCGGCGGGAACCGTCATCGAAACGTTGTATGGACCCCAGTCCATCGATCAGATCAAACGCGGCGACATCGTACGCTCCCACCGCGGCTGGGCCCTGGTGGAAGTTGGCGCAACCGAGACCGGAACGTCGCCCCTGGTGCAAGTCACCTTGGAGGACGGCCGCTGGGTGCGCTGCACGCCGGATCATCCTTTCGCCCTGGCCGACGGCGGCTTCTGCCGCGCCGACGCCATCGAAGGGCACGAGGTCTGCGTGCTGGCCGGCGACCGCAAATGGCGGCGCGATGTCATGGCCGCACGGTCCGAGCAGAGGCCCAAAAGTAAAAACGCCGCCGCGGTTGGCGACAAAAAGAAAAAGACAAGGCCGAGTTCCATCATGGACCCCGGCCAGATCCTTAGCCCCATCGTGGGCTGGGACATGAAGCCCGACCCCTCCGCAGTTCGCGATATGCCCGTGCTGGGCATGAACCGCATGGCGGTGAAGAGCGTCGAGGTCCGCCCGGAACCCATCCGGGTGTACTCCATCGCCACCGAACATGGCACGCATTTGGCCAACGGCATCCTGGTGAGCAACTGCGACGCGCTGCGCTACGCGGTCATGTTCGGCGACTTCCAGGGCCATGTTCACGTCTACCGCGAGCTTTACGTGGAGGACTCGGTGGGCAAGGGCCGCACCGATCTGCACGACATCGACGACATTCACAAGCTCAGCGGCTGGGTGCCCGGCGAATCGTGGGAAAAAGTGAAGTGGAAACCCGGTCCGAATGGTGAGTCCTTCGAGTGGTCTGTGGCTGATCGAGCGCTGCCCAAAGTTATCGTGCTCTACAACGACATGGACATCGCCTTGGCCAGCTACGCCGAGCGCGAGCAGGACATCGAGGGAGCAACCGGCGACGACGTGATGGACGGCATTCACCGGCTCAACACGCTGATCGACGGCACGCTACCCATCCGCAAGACGGTAGAGCTTTCCGTAGAGCAGCGGCGGGAACTGAACATCGAACGTGAACTGCGCGGGCTGTCGCGCCTCTCGGGCCCGTGCGACCTGCAAGAGGCGGCGTTCCGCGATGCGGCGCGGCAGGACGTGCTGCGCAAGCAAAAGGCACGAGAACGACGGTCGGGCGCTTCACGCTACCGGCCTTACGGGCGCAACGTCGCCTGACGGAGTTGCACAGCCATGGGACAGATTCTTCGCAAATTCGGCACCCCGGTGAAGATCGTCGATGCGGTGGATATCAGCGCCGCAGCGACCACGGTCATCGTGAAAACGAAGGGGGCCATGGCCATCGATCTGCACGTCGAGGTCACCAACTCCGGCGGCACCGCCGACAGCAACGTGAGCATCACCGGGCAGCGAGTTCACAACCCGCTGGCGGACTCGCCGACCGTGGATGACGCGACCGCCTTTCTCGCGGCGTTCAACATCAGCGCCGCCGGCTTCAATGGTGCAAAGAAATGGACCCGGCTGTTCTCGGTGGACGACCACCTCAACGGCTGGGGTCCGGGCGTGCAGCTTTCCTTCGCTCGCGTAGGCGGCGACCGCACCTGCGTCATCAGCGTGTGGATCAGCTACGGCTTCGAGGTGGATGCCGCGGGCGGCTAAGACCTTCATTCCTGCATTCGCCACACGAGAAGCAATCGCCCGTCTGGGCTCGCAGGCGAATGGCCCTTGTCCATGGGGCACACTCAACGGTCCGGCCACGGGACTCAATAACGGGCGAACGTGGCAATACACAAGGACGGCCTCGCAAATGCCAAAGCACAGCAAACAAAACGCACCGAAGCAAAAGCCGGTCATCGTGCAGAAGGGGCAGGTGGAGATCGAAGGCACCCTCTTGGAGCGATGCCACAAGATGCGCATCGTTTTCGACGAAGTCATGCGGCAAAACCACTCGCCCATCGCCGGGCCCCTGAAGATGCGCTACGACCACGACGGCGTGTTTCACGGGATCACCAGCATGGTGGCCGAGCTGGCCCAGGAAGTGGAGGACGTGAAGGAGGCGGTCAAGGCGCTGAACCAGATCATTCTGGAGAACAGCGAAGAGCTGCCGCCCAACCTGAAATTGGTCAAGGAAGAGACCGAAGAGGCGAAGACCCCGTCTCTGATCGTGCAAGGATGACCGCCCGCGCCCGCCGCAGTCAGGGAGGATCGCGGCGGGCTGCGGGGAATTAAGCCATGGAACTCCAACCCTGGATCGTGCCACTGGCGGCGCTCGCGCTCGGGCTGCTGCTCGGCTTTTTTGCCGGCCACAGCGGGCGCGGCTTGCTGCTGAGCCACATCGCGCAGCTCAATCGCGAGATCGAGGGCAAGGAAAAGCGGCACGACAGCGTGGTGCGCTCTTTCCTGCACCGCCTGGACGTGCATCCCGACGACGAAGGCAAGTGCCGGGTGATCGACCGCTCCAAGCGCACGATCGCCAAAATCATCCAGAAGGCCAAGGCGGCGCGGTTGCACAACGAGCGGGAGTGGGCGCAGGTGAATCAAGAGGCGGGCGTGCCCGTCACAACAGAGGAGACAGCCGACGATGGCAACGGGTGATTCGATTGCGGATGCGGGACTGGCGATGGAGGCGGCTGTAGCGGCCGCAAAGCCGAGCGGCGCCAAGCTGGCCGAACTGCGCGAGCCGCCAACCAATCCGGTGTACTTAATGGACCCGGACATCGAGACAGAGATCGTGTTCGACCCCGATGCCGCCGCACAGTACGCGACCAAACTCGGCGCTGCGGTGCTCAGGCTGGCCGAGCACGGCGTGCTATGCCGCGAAGTAACTCTCAGCCCGTCCGACGGGACGGTGCATTTTCGATTCGATTTCGACCACCACAAATTCTCTTAGGGAGAAAGACCAATGAAGAAAGACGACGGGCTTCACCACGAAGAGGCGACGCGCACCAAGCGCGACCGGGACGGCGTGCAGTGGGACTCCACCGGCGGGCAGGGCGTCACCAAGGGCCAATGCTCGGGCTACTCCGGGCAAGGCGACCTGATGAAGGGCTCCAAGGACTACAAGGCCGGCAAGGGCGGTAAGTCCTAAGCGCGGCCAGCGACTTTCGTCACATAACCACGACGTGCTTTCCTGAGGGGGAAAGAAGCCAGTGGCATTCGGACGACATGACGCCGAAGCGCGGCGGGGCCGGAACGACTCCGGCTCCGCCGTAACCGGCGTCCATCAAATCAACTGGAACGGCAAGCCCGGCGACGGGCAGCTCCTGGCGTTCATCGACGCCCAGGTGCAGGCCCACGACGCGCGGCACATCCATTGGGTGCAGCGCGCCAAGGTACAACTCGCTTGGGCTGCCGGCGATCAGAACAGCGTCATCGACGAAGTGTCGGGCGACTTAGGCCCCTCCGATGACGTGCAAGCCGATCAGATCGCCCTCAATGTCAACAAGATCAAACCTGCGGTCCTCAACTGGATCAGCATGGTCACCAGCCGCCCGATCACCTTCCGGGTGACGCCGGCCACCCCCGACAACGAGGACGTGGCCGCCGCCGGCGTGCAGGACAAACTCGCCAAGTATTACTGGAACCGCCTGCTGGAGGGCGAGAACTTCCTGAACTCGCTGTGGATCATCCTGGTCACCGGGATCGGGTTCTACCAGAGCGGCTGGGACCCCAACGCCGGCGGCGAACTCAGCGTGGGCGCCGAGGACGTGCTGCCCGATTCCTCCTTCGAGAGTGACGGCCGCTCCATCGTGCAGCGGGTGAAGGATCTGGTTGCCGAACTGACCGGCCGCGACTCCGGCGAAGTCGAAGGCATCAGCGACGACGGGCAAATGCTGGTTGCCGAAGGCGACCTGGACTGCAAGCTGCTCACCGGCTTCGACATCATCAACCCCGCCCGCGCCACCAACATCAAGGACGCCGCCTGGCTCATCGTCCGCGAGTTCGTATCCATCGAAGATTTGCGCATCGAGTACGGCGACAAGGCCAAGGGCATCGAGGGCGGGGACCAGGACCAATTCGGCTACAACCAGTACCAGGGCTCCAACTATCGCTCGCAGACGTGGCACACCGACGGCGAGCACGCGATCAAGTACACCCTGTGGCGGCCGCGCAGCAAAGCCTGCAAGAAGGGCTTCAAGTGCGTGGTCTGCCAAGGCCGGGTGCTGGAGAGCGGACCCAATCCCTACGAGCACGGCGAAATTCCCGTGGTGCGCATCACCGAGCTGCCCAGCGCCAAGGAATTCTGGCCGCCCAGCACGGTCACCGACCTGATGAGTTTGCAGGCGGAGATCAACATCACCCACTCGCAAGTCGCGGAACACAAGGCCCGCACCGTTGACCCCAAGATCATCTACGAGAAGGGCGCTGGACTGGACGACGAAGCGTTCACCCGCCGCGGCGAGCTCGTGGAAGTCAATCGCGGCTTCATCGACAAGGTGAAGCCATGGGTGCCCGAGCCGCTGCAATCCTACGTCGCGTACTGGATGCAGAACCTCCGCGAAGCGTTCGACGACATCGCCCGCAACCACGCGCCGTCGTACGGCAAGCCCAAGGGCGGCGTGCGTTCCGGCAAGCAGGCCATCGCCTACCAGGAAGCCGACGCGCGATTGAACGCGCCCATGATGCGGCTGCTCAAGGAGGGTCTGGCCGAAGTCTGCCGGCAGTGGATGGCCATCCTGCACCAGTTCGGCGACGAAGCGCGCACCATCCGTATCATCGGGGACAACAACGAGCCGGAAGTGCTCACCTGGTCCAAGGCCGATCTACCCTACGCCAAATACAACGTGACCTGCGATCTCGGCCCCACCGTGGATCAGCAAACGATGATGGACCTCATCGACATGCTGACCGCCCGCGGCTGGATCCGCCCCGACAAGCCGGAAGATAAAGCGCTGGTGTTCCGCTGGATGGGCCAGGGCGTCACCCACGAGATCGACGAATCCAAGGTGGATCGCCGCAACGCCAGCATGGAGAACCAGCGGCTGCTCAAGGGTGAGGAAGTCGCGATCTCTGACGGCGACGACGACACCACGCATCTCGAAGAGCACCACAAAGAGCAGAAGAGCGCCAAGTACCGCGAGCAGATGCTGGTCAATCCAGAGATCGAAAAGATTTTCGCCGTGCATATTCGGGAACACGAGCGCCGCCGCATCAGCAAGCAGATTCGCCAGGAAGTCGAGGCGCAGAAGATCAGCATGGAACTCACCGCTCTCGCGCTGCCAGCTCCCGCTCCAGGGATGGGAGCCCCCTCTGGCCCGGGCGCAGGCGGACCGGCAGCCCCTGCGCCTCCGGGCCCACAGAGCCAGAATTCGAGCAAGCCGCCCAACCAGGGCGCGTACGTACCACGTCAGCCGAAAAACCAAGTTCAAGGACAGCGGGCCAATCGCGCGCCACGGCTGGGCGTTCAAAAGCGACCCGTTGGCTAGGAGGAGAGAAGCGAAGCCATGGCAGGCGAACCCAATCAGACCACGGCTCCCGTCGAGGATGACCCGACTCCAGACGATCTGGAAATCGAGGATCAGCCCGGCGATGCGCCGAACGAACCCGAGCAAAAACCGGCGGCCGCGCAACCCGCCGACCCTTACGCCGGTCTGAGCGACAAGGACCGGCGGATGCTGGAGATGGTCAACAAGGCCGGCGTCTCCCCGGAAGAACTCATGTCCTACGCCGCGAAGGGCTACGACACCTTCCAGCAGGAGATGAAGGCCAAGGAAGCCAAGGCTCCCGCAGCCGGCGGCGACGAGGACATCATCCCCGTCACCAAGCGGGAGTTCTACGACCTGGCCCGCAAGCTGGGTGAGAACGTGCCCAAGATGGTGGGCGCGCAGCAGAAGGAATTCCAGCTGCAAGGATTGCTCGACGCCAACCCGGAGATCGCCGACGACCCCGACGCCCGCAGTTACGTCGACGCCCACGCACGGGCCATGGTCAAGACCGGCGTGCCGGTGCGCGATGCCTACCGCGCGGCGCACAAGAAGTACCTGGACTGGGAAGCGAAGGTGAAGCAAAAGCACCTGCAAAAGAAGATCGCCGCCCAGAAAACGCGCGGGGAATCCAGCCGCGGCTCGTCGGTCACCGACCTGCCCAAGATGGATTTCGAGCACAAGGAAAGCGACCTGGTGGACGGCACCGCTTCACGGCAAGCCACCGAAATGGCGCGGAAGATGGAAGCGGCCATGACCGGAGGAAATCGCCGCTAGAGAGACAAACAGTCACAACACGGGGCTAGTTCGCCGCGGCTGATCCCCGCCGGCGAATGACGCGAATTAACGGAGCGGCAGTTGGGTGCCCAAACCATCCAGCGGCTGCTCTTTTTTTGCGCCCCGTTTTTCGTTCGCAACACACGTCAACAAACACCAACCGTTGGATTCGGGGCGGGCGGCGCTTGAGCTCGCGAGGCCGCATGGCCGCCCGCCCCCTTGGAGAAAGAAGCAATGGCACTCACCACTGCAACCAGGGCCGTATACGACAAGGCCCTCCGGGAAGTTTACACGCCGAAGATGTGGAAGCTCCAGAACCGCGACCGCATCCTTCTGCAAAAGTTCAACAAGAACACCGAAGCCTACGCGGAAGGCAAGCAGATCAACATTCCGCTGCACACCGCCGGTTCTGGTGGCGTAGGCTACAGCTCCTCGGGCGCGCTGCCCACCGCCGGCAACCAGATGACCGAGCGAGCCTCGACGAACTACAAGCGCATCTATGCGCGGTTCAAGATCGACGGGGCGCTGATCGCCAGCACCAAGACCGGCTACGCGGCCGAGATGCGGGCGCTGGAGTTCGAGGCCAAGAACCTCATCGAGGACGTGGCCGACGCCCTGGCCTATGACATCTGGCAGGACGCCACGGGCAAGATCGCCGGCACCATGTCGGTGCCTGCCGGCGGCGCTAGCGTCTCGTCCTTCCGGGTGCCCAAGGCCAACAACGGCATCCGCAAGAACTCGATCATCGACGTGCGGGTGACCTCCTCTGGCGCGGTCGGCTCCGCCGGCGTGGCTAAGGCCAAGGTGATCTCGGTGGCGCCCGACACCACCGACACCACGTTGCTGCTCATCACCATCGACACCGACACGCCGCTGGCCGGCACCGGCGATCTGGCTTCCGGCGGCCCGTACTCGGTGTACCGCCAGACCTCGCGCAACGACGCCATCGACGGTCTGTCGTCGATCATCTCCGCGACCGGCACGTACCTGGGCATCAACCGGGCGACGGCGGGCAACGAGTATTGGAAGGCGCAGGTGCTTTCCAATGGCGGCACCAACCGCCCGCTGACGCTCGAACTGATGCAGGAGATGACCGATCAGATCGAGATCAACTCCAACGGTACGCCGAAGCTGATTGTGACTTCGCACGCGCTGTGGCGCGAACTGGCCAGCCAACTGGTGGCCGACAAGCGCTACAAGGGCGAGTCGATGAAGCTCAACGGCTGGTGCGAGGCGCTGGACTTCCGCGGCATCCCGGTGGTGCGCGACAAGTACGCTCCCGCGAACAAGATGTGGTTCTTGGACACCGACACGTGGACCATCTACCACGACAGCGAGGGCGGGTTCATCGACGAGGACGGCCAGATCCTGCGCATGGTCACGGACAACGACCAGTTCGAGGCCGCGTGGCGGCGCTACCTACAGCTCGTGTGCGCCGACCCGGCCTCCAACGGTCTGCTCTCGGACCTCCTGGAGTAACCAACTCACGCAACTGATCTTCCGCCTCCTGCGGGCACGTAGGGGTCGGCGCCGGCAGACGCCGGCCCCGCGTGCTTGGCGGCGGTTTCTGAGTATCCGGCTTCGCGCCGGGGCCAACTATGTAAGGGAGAAAAAGCAAAATGATTCGCGACAAAGCCATCCAATGGAAGAGGGAAAGCCTCTTCATTCACGCCGAGCAGTTCGTGGCCGCGACAGCCACTGCGGCGCATCAAACCGTGGGTGCCGGTGCTCCGCCCCTGGCGGAAATCAGCACTTTCGGGTTCGCCGCGCTGCTCATGGAAGCCGCTGGCGACGAGGGCGGGTATGCCTTCATGGTCCCCAAGCACTGGGACCCCGCCGAAGAGTTGGGCTTCACTGTGTGGTGGAGCAGCGGTTCATCGACCGCCGCCGACACCATCGACTGGCTCGTGCTGGCCAAGTTCTTCGCCGAAGGCGTCGTGCTTACGGCCCCTGCGGCACTGGACACGACGATCGCGCAAGATACGGTCGTGGACGCTAACTTCGGCCAGAAAACCTCTCGCGGCATCAAGAACAAGAACTGGCTCACGCACGCCCAGGTGGACGCGGGTGCGATCATCGCCGTCAACGTGGAGATGGACGCTTTCGCCGTCGGCCTCTCGGAACCCAAGCACTTCCTCGGCCTGGAGATCGACTTCATGCCGCGGCGTTGCAAGCCGGATTACAGCTCTTAAGCGCTGACTACCTATGAATCTCAGCGAGATTCGCCAGCGCGTGCTGGACAACTTAGGGGACGATGGACAGGCATGGGCGCCCGCCGGCGAGGCGGCGCCCTATGCCCGCATCGATCGTCTGGTGAACGACGAGATCGACGCGCTCGCGATCCTGATCGAGCGCGTCGATCCCACCTTTATGCGCCGCGGCACGGATTTGACGCTGGGTCCGGCGGGCGGGGTGGACATCGGCATCGGCAACACGGGTTCCAGTCCGCTGCCGGCGGATTTCAAGCGGATGATTTCGCTGTGGGAGCACGAAGTCGGCATCGAGCCGCACGAAGTGCAGATCATCGAGCCCGACCGCGTGCCGATGTACTTTGGCCTGTCGCAGACGGTGGCCTTTATGGGCACGGCGGAACCTTCGCCGGCCGCCGTCGCCATCAGCGCGCCGCGAACCTACATCCACGTGCAGAAGGTACGAGCCACGGCGCGCTATACGCTGTGGTACACGGCCCGCGTGCGGGCCATGGCCGAAGCGTCTGACACCCCAAGCATTCCGTTGGAGTTCCACTACGTCATCGTGCTGGGCGTCACCCTGCGGGCGATGAACCAGGAAAACTCCGAAGTGGATCAATACCGCAAGTCGTACGACGCGGCCAAGGCGGAAATGCTCGCCGCCCTGCCGGCGCGGGACGGCTCTTTCACTATGCCCATTCAGTAGAAGACCATGAACCTCGTCGAACTTCGCGTGCAAGTGCTGGAGAACGTTGGGCGCGACGTGCGCGGTCTGGCTAACCCCCAGGTGGAGCGGGTCATCAATCGCGCCGTAGAGCACGTGACCAACCTGGTGGAGCAGACGGCCAAGAACTACAACATGGCCCCCGCGCCCATCACCGTGAATGCCGTCGCCGGCACCGAGAAATACCTGCTCGGTGCGAGCGGCGTCATTCGCAAGATTCTGTACGTGGAGCGCGTGCCCACCACGGGCAAGCCCACGGAAGTGCGGATTATCCCGTTTCAGCAGAAGAACGATTACGGCGGCTCGTCGAGCTTCACCGACACCTATCGCCGCTGCCGCGCTGGCGCGGGCACCTTCGTTTACATCGTGCGGGAAAGCGACGGCGAGTGGTATCTGGGCTTCCCCCCGGAAGCCTCCGCGGCCATGACCATCAAGGTCTACTACGCGGCGCCCATCACCCCGCTGACGCTGGGCACGCACATCCCCACGGAAGTGCCGGAAAACCACCACGAACTCATCGCCGTGCGGTCCACCATCATCCTGCTCGATCAGCACCCGAATATCCCGCAGAACCGCGTGCAGCGCTGGGAGCGGCACTACGGCGAGCTGCTGCAAATGATGCAATCCGATCTGGAAACCTGGAACCGCACCGGGCCGCGCGTGCGGCAGATGCACGTGTCGCGTCGATAGCCAATGCCCCGCACCCTGGAAAATCTCCTGACGGTTCGCGCCCCGTGGCCGGGCATCAACCAGCGCATCGCGCCGGAAGAGCTGCCGCCCAACCGCCCGCAGAACATGCGCAACCTGTGGATCCATCGCCACGCGCTGGAGGCGAGGCCCGGCTACAGCAAGGCCGTGCCCTCGCCGCTGCCCACGCTGGCGGAGCCCAACACGCCGCTGCCTTGGCAGTTGGCCCAGGTGCTGGTGGGCAAGCGCGACGATCCCCGCGCCACGATCTTCGCCATGGTGGGCGAATACAACCTGCCGCCGGAGTTGATTTACCTCAAGGCTAACGGGGAGTGGGACGCGATTGGTTTGCCGTCGGCTGCTCCGCTCACCCGGCGCGGCAGCTTTGTTTCGTTCTACCCGTACATCTTCGCCCTGTTTCCTGAGTCGTACGACAACCTGGTGGGCAAGATCAGCGACCCGAGTTCGATTGCCACGGAAGGCATGCGCCCTTTGGGCATGAAGGCCCCAGACAAGCCGTTTGTTCATCCCGATCAAAGCGCCCTGCGTGTGCCGGGCTTTACCTTGCCGACCCACAGCCCGTTCCGCGGCGTCTATGGTTTTGCGGTCTCGTTCTACAACGCCGACGATGCGCAAGAATCCAACGCCACCATCGCAGTCAAGGACCGGCTGGACAACGGCGACCCCAATCCCGAAGCCACCCCAGACAACGATATTGACACCCTACTGGATAACACGCCGGGCGGAGGAGGAGACGACTCCAGTTATTTCATTCACCTCTTCGTGCCCGATCCGCAGGAGCAGCGGGCCACACACTTCCGCATTTACATGCGGGTGCAATCGGCGGAGGGGGTATCAGCAGAGGCCGACTTGGGCGGTGAGACCGTCTATCGCCTAGCCGCCGAATTGCCGATCAGTCGCGGCATCGCGGACCCGGCCTTCCCCAGCACGCGGCGTATCGAACTCCGTGGTGCCGATCTGCACGTGGGACACCCCGACGACCCCGAGCCATCGCTGAGCGTTCGCGGCATTGGGCCGTTTCGACCAACGCGGAATTTTCCGCCGCCCAGGTCGCGATACGCTCTTCCCTACCAGAACAAGATGCTGTGGTGCTCAGTGGAGGAAGCGACCGGCGGCCTGATTGTTGTCTCGCAGGACGGTCGGCCGGAATCGGCAAACCCCGACGACTTCATCGAACTGCCCGACGCCATCCGCGGCGACGTGACTGGCTGCGTGGTGTACCAGGGACGCGCCGTGTTTTTCACCGACCGATCGATCTTCGTGCTGTCCGGCACCGTTTCGGTGCTCAGCAACGACGAAGCCGCCCTGAGCGTGCCTGCGCCAACGCCCGAATACTCCATCTTCCGTGCGGATAGCGACGTGGGCTGCATCAACACCCACGGCGGCAACGGGGTGATCGAAATCGAAGAGCTGCTCTACTTCAACGGGCAGCAAGGCATCTACACCTTCGACGGCAACGGATCCAAGAAGATCAGCGACGACATCGACAACCTGTGGGCCACGCTCAGCGACACCGCGCGGCGCTCCTGCACCATGGCCCACGACCGGCGCAACAACCAACTGGTGATCTGCTACGGGGGGCCCAACGTGGCCGGCCCGCCGGCGGTGGTGCGCTACAACTACCGCAGCAGGGAATGGTGCATCGACGACGTGCCCAACGCGACCTGTGTGGCCGACTGGATCGATGCCGAGCCCTACTACGACGGGCTGGACAAGTCGCCGCAGCGGCTGTTTCTCATCGGCGCGTCCGACGAGGACGGCCTGATCGGCTTCCTGGACGAGCGCGAGGATGAGGACCACGACCAGCCGATTGAGTTCATCTGGGAAGGCGGAGACATGGATTTCGGTCTGCCCTCCCGCGAAAAGCGGCTGTTCCATCTAACCATCGACAGCAACGCAGCCACCCCGCATCTGCGGATTGACGTGACCTTAGAGCACGCCGACGGGCGGCGCAACACCAAGGTGTTGTACCAGATCGAAAACACCACCAAGGCCATCCATAAGCGCAAGCTGGACACTCGCGCCGTGCGCATGCGCCTGAAGATCACCGGGCAGCGCAGCAGCGTGCGCGGCCAGCAAAAGATCAACAGCTTCGCCATCGACGGCGTGCCCATCGGGCATCGCTAAGCAGCAGCCAATCAACAACTTAACTCTTTGGAGGATAGAAGCATGCGCCTGCAATTTACGCTCGTGCGCTCGCGCACGCCGGCGCGCAACCCGGAAACGCTCTTTCAGCTCATCGCCGCCGCGAATCACCGCGTCACGATTCTCGGCGCGGATGTCAGCTTGCAAGGGAGCACGCCGGGTACTGCGCCGGTTGTCTTTCAGTTTTTGATCCAGACCGACGCCGGCACACCGGGCACGTCGCCCACCACGCTCACGCCACAGAAGAACGATCGGGGCTATGACGAGACCATCCAGACGACGTTCTCTGCGTTCGACGGCACCGGCTCACCGGCCAACCCCGCGGGCACCACGAAGATCGCCGAGTTCTCGCTGCACGAGCAAGGCTTGTTCCCGTGGCGTCCGCCGTTCCCGTTTGTGGTGAAGGGCGGCGAGCGCATCGGCCTCAACTACGCGCGGGCCTCCTTCGTTCCCGTGTCCGTCACCCTCTACTGCGAGGAGTAACACAGCCATGCTGTTCACAGCGACCCACGTGCACGTGCCCAACGCGGACCCGCGCACGCTCCTCCAGATCCATGCGCCGCAGGACGAGGAGATCAAGATTCTTCGCGGCGAAATCACCCTGCAAGGTTCGCAGCCTGCATCCACGCCCATCCTGTTCGATTGGGTAATTCAATCGACGGCGGGCACCGCCACGACCTTGACCCCGCAGAAAAACGACCGGGGCCAGGACGAGGAGATCAAGTGCAAGCTGTGGAAGGACTTCACCGGGGAGCCCTCGGCGGGCGATACGGTGTGGCAGGGGTTCATTCACCAGCAAGGCGCTTGGCCTTGGACTCCAGCCTTCCCGCTCAAAGTCAAGGGCGGCGAGCGGCTGGGCCTCCGCTACCGCAGCGGCACGTTCGTGGCGGTTTCCTTCACGTTCTACCTTGCGGAGTAGCCCGGCGTGGATTTCCTGCTGCAACCGGCAATCGCGTCCGCGTACACACCCTTGGCGGATGTTCCACCGCCGCCGAGCAACGTAGCCGGCGTTCCGTTTACGGAAACGACGCCGGACTTCCTGGTTGCGCTCACCGCGCCGGTCTTTGATCCGGTGGTAATGATTAGTGTCCCGGCGGGCGGGGCGCTTGCGGGTTCGCCCTTGGACACGGGCACTCCAGACGCCCTCCCGCCGAACTCCTTTCTGGTGCCGGTATGGTAGCCGGTGGTAAGCACAACCGTCCGCCATTTACAGCCCCCGACCCCAAGCTGGACCTCATGCTGCGCGAACTGTACGCGCGCACCAGTGGCAGCGGCGGATCGGGCGGCGGCGGGCAAGGTCCGCGCGGCCCGCAAGGGGCGCAGGGGCCAGCCGGTCCCGCCGGGGCTGATGGTGCGCAGCTTTCCCCTCTGGCTGTTGGAGCCGGCACGCTCGGGCTGTCCTACGTCAGCGACGGAAGCCCGGAACTCTCCACCGTCATTCCCAACACGCCGATCATCACCGTCGGCGGGGACGGAAGCATCTCCAGTGAACCCGCCCGCAACATCTACACCGTAGCGCCGCAACCGGGTTCCCCATCCGCAACTCTCTCTCGACTCGCGAACAACCATAACGCCGCGACCTGCATCCTGGTCGGCGGCGACACCGATCGACTGGTCACCGTCGATGACGATTCCGTTCTCGACGCGGACGTGCTGGACACCTTCATCGTGACCGGCGGCGACCTCGTGCTGCGCGCCGGCACGGTCATCGCCTTCAGCTACTACTTGGCGGGCCAGCGCTGGATCGAGACCGCGCGGATCGATCCCTACGCTCTCCCCGATCTGGAAACCGAAACACGCTACGCGCGCATCGACCATGGCCACGCCGGCATGGCGGTGGCGCCCATTCCGCTGGCGGATCTGGAACTCATTACCTCGCAGCGGCTGCTGGGCCGCGTCGATGCCGGCACGGGTGTGGTGCAGCAGCTCCAAGTGGGAACCACGTCCACGATCTCGCCCACCTGGACCGACGCCGGCGACTTCATCGACTTCCGTGTGCGCGACGACTCCATTCTCAACCAGCACCTAAACAACATGGTGCAGTCGCGGATCAAGGGCCGGGCTTCGGGTACGGGCACGGACAACCCCGTCGACCTCACGCCCGACCAAGTCATCGCCATCCTCAATGAAGCGACCACGCAGCTTGATTTGGGCAGCGGTGGTACTCAGGCGGACCTAACGGCTACGGGGCCGGGGTTCTTGAAGCAAGCCTCTCTCGGCGCGGCGGTCACCGTGGGCACGTTGGCGGCTGGCGACATTCCGGCGCACGCCTCGACGCATGAGACGGGCGGAAGCGATCCGATCACTTCGCTGGCCGCGACGGTACTCACGTCCGGCTTGGTGCCGTTGGCGAGGCTGCAAGAGGTTATGGCCCTGGCGGACTTGTCGGACGTAACGGGCACTACGGGCGGCTCTAGCGTCGTCGTTAAACAGACCAATCCGACGATCGGCGGGTTCGTGTTAACCGGACAAGTCAATCTGGGTAACGGCGTTGCGAGTCGCCAATTCAACTTTGATTCAACGAACCTGTCGCTGGATTTCGTTCGCACGCCTTCGGCGGTGAACTACTTCGAGTTGACCCATGCCGCCACGGGCAATCGCCCGGCGTTCGACGCCACCGGAACGGACGCGGACGTTGCCCCCGAGTTCGGCATCAAAGGCACAACGCTTCAAGCCACCATCGCTGGAGGCAAAGCACCGGGCGAAATCCTGACCACGGGGTCGTTGGCTGCGGACCTGCCCGATCACGGCTCCACGCACGCGGCGGCGGGCGGCGACCCCCTGCAAGTGTCGGCTACCGATCGATTGCTGGGCCGCGTATCGGCCAGTGCCGGGGCCGTCGAAGAAATTGAAATCACCGACTTTGTGCAGTCGATTCTCAATGACCCCGACGCGGCCACGGTGCGCGCGACTCTGGGCCTCGGCGCCTTGGCGACCGGCAGTAGTGCGGCGGATATCGCCTACACCCCCGCAGTGCTCACCGATTGGGATGGTGACGCCGATCCGGGGGACGTGGACAACGCGCTGGACCAATTGGCCGAGCGGGTCGATGACCTGGAGGGGGCGGGCGGAGGGGGCTACACCGACGAGCAGGCTCAGGACGCAGTCGGCCCAATTATGACCGACAGTGCCGAGATCGACTTCGACTACAACGACACCACACCATCGATCACCGCTGTACTGATCAATAACTCTGTAGTTGCCGCAAGGCTCAAGGCGACTGCCACAGACATCCTGTTCGGTCGTTCGACGGCTGGTGCCGGAGCCGGAGAAGAGATTGCATGCACTGCTTTTGGCCGCAGCCTGATTGATGACGCAGACGCTGCGGCGGGACGCGCCACCCTCGGCCTGGGAACCATCGCCACGGTGAATAGCCCGGTGCCCATCGCCAATGGGGGGACCGGGCAGACCTCGCAGACGGCCGCCTTCGATGCGCTTTCACCACTGACGACGATTGGCGATCTGATCACCTTCGACGGCTCGGACAACATCCGGCTGGCGACTGGCGGCGGCGGTGCAGCGCTACGGTCTAACGGCGCAGGCACGGCCCTGAAGTGGATCTCCGATTCCTTTGCGCCCACCACCAGCGGCATCCAGAGTTCGTTCGACTACGCCGGGGGCACGATGTCCTGGTATCTAGCGATCGATGCGCTAACTGCCGACGCCAGCCCTGATTCTGCGGCGGACTATGTCGTTACCTACGATGCCAGCGCCGGCACGAACAAGAAGGTGCTGCTCTCCAACTTGCCCGGTGGTGGTTCGCTGTCCTCGCACAACCACACCAGTGCGGGCGGCGACGGCGGTGTGCTTACCAACGATGAGCACGACGGCTTCTTGGACATCCTGGAGATCGCCACGCCGGCGAATCCGGCCACCGATCACGGGCGGCTCTTCTGTCGCGCCAACGGCTCAAACATCGAACTGGTTTTTCTCTCGTCGCAGGGCGCGGAGTGCGTGATTTGCTCGCTGCCGGACAACGTGGTGAACGCAGAACTGCAACTGAATCTGGTTGAATAGAAATGGCACAAATTCCTGGGATCGATCTGGAGTTCTCTGATGGCGTGGAAGCCGTGGGCTACAGGGTCCGCTCCACGTCGCTGCTGCGGACTTCGACCAGGGAGACCAATGATCCGCCAACCCTGGGCGACATCCAGGCGGCCTTCGGCTTCGCGTCGGAAGCAGGCGCGGGGTTCGTGGGCACGCTGAGCCCCGACGGCGCCGGCACGTCGCTTTACCTCTGCGCCTGCGATGGCACCAACTGGTGGACCACGCCAATGACCTTGGCGACTTAGGAGAATCAAAAATGGCCTTGCCCAATCCTCCGACCTCCCCGAACGGCTCCAAGCTGTTCGCGACCGTGTACGACGCCACTGGGACGAACACCGCCGCTCCGCCGCGCTCCGTCATGCAGAAAACGGTCAACACCGAAGTGCTGGGGTGCATGGCCGTGGGAACCCACAAGGACACGGATGCGTTTGCGTCCGGCGATCCGGTGGTGCTCTGCTCCGGCATCAACGGCACGGACATTGTGCCCATCGCGGTGAACGCCGACGGCGAAGTGGGCATCCACGACGGCGGCAACTCCATCACCATCGACGGCACGGTGTCGGTCAGCGGCACGGTGACAGTCGGCACGCACGCGGTCACTCAGTCGGGCACCTGGAACGTTGGACTCAGTGCGGGCAACAACAACATCGGCGACGTGGACATTGCCTCCATCGCCGCGGGCACCACCACCATCGGTGCGGCCCTGGACGGCGGCTGGGACAACGCCGGCAAGGCGCCGCAGTACGGTCGGCTCTCGGACAGCTCGGCGACCACTGAGCAGACCTTGCTCTCCGCCGACGCCTCGAACCTTTACAACATCGTCGACGTGGTGCTCTCCATCTACACCGGCAGCACCGCCCCGGCCGCTGGGCGCAACGTCAAATTGCGGCTGGGCATCGCCGGCACGGTGTTCCACGCGACGTACATTCCTGCCACGTCCGAGCAGGTGATCCGCGACACGGTGCGCTTCGCCATTCCCGCGCGGTCTGCGGTCAACCAGGCGATCACCGCACAGCTTTCTGGTGCGCTGGGCACCGGCGGCGTGTTTAGCGCCGAGATCCACGCCTACAAGACGGCCAGCTAACAATGCCTACTCGCGTCTCTGGTTTTGTCGTCGATAGCACGGGTCTCCCGGTCAGCGGGGCCTCGGTGACTCCGCGCGCTTCGGATGGCTCCTCGGCCACTCCAGTGACCACCGACTCCGCCGGGTATTTCGCCGCAGCGGGCCTCGCGGATAAGACCTGGACGGGCACCGTCTCCAACGCTTCCTGGCGCGTGCAGTTCCCCATGGAGCGGTGGATCCAGGACGACATCCACAACCAGCTCAACACGCTCAACGCGCACGACTTCGCCCACCTGCGCGGCAAGCTGATCGCCGGGCAGGTCGATTCTGAGTCGGCGACCGCCAGCCAAGTGCTCTCGGCCAACGGCGCGGGCCAAGCCTCGTGGGCAGGCATCGTGGCCGTCGGCGGCGCGCCTTCCACGCGCACGCTCACGGCTGGCTCTGGCCTTTCCGGCGGCGGGGATCTCTCGGCGGATCGCACCTTCGACGTGAACGTCGATGGCTCGACGATCGAGATCGACGCCGACACGCTGCGGGTAAAGGCCGCGGGCATCCTGGCTTCGCACATTGGCGATGCTGAGCTCGCCGCCTTGGCGGGGCTCACTTCCGCGGCGGACCGGCTGCCCTACTTCACCGGGCCCGGCGCCGCGGCACTGGCGGACTTCACCACCTTCGCGCGGACTCTGATTGACGATGCGGACGCCACCGCGGCTCGCGCCACGCTCGGCCTGGTCATTGGGACCAACGTGCAGGCGTTCGACAATACGCTCACGGAGCTGGCCGCCGTGGCCGGGGTGCAGGGCGACTTGCTCTACGCGGACGGCACGGATTCGTGGACGCGGCTGGCCAAGGACGCCAACGCCACGCGCTATCTCAGCAACACCGGCACCACCAACAACCCCGCTTGGGCACAGGTCAATCTGGCCAACGGTGTCACCGGCGATCTCCCGTTTGCCAACCTCACGCAAGGCTCGGCGCTCTCGGTGCTGGGCGTCACCGGCAACGCGACGGATGACGTGGCTTCCATCGTGGCGGGCTCCGATCATCAAGTGCTGCGACGCTCGGGGACGGCCCTGGCGTTCGGTGCAGTCAACCTGGCCAGCGCCAACGCGATCACGGGCAATCTGCCGGTTGCAAATCTGAACTCGGGGACGGATGCCTCGGCGAGCACCTTCTGGTGCGGCGATGGCACCTGGGCGACTCCGGCGGGCGGCGTCAACACTTTCGCGAACATCACCGACGGGACCACGACTGCGGCGGCGGACTCGGCCACCGACACGTTCAAGCTGCGCTCGGCCTCCAATCTGCTCACGATCGCGTGCCAGAACGACGACGCCACGCATGGCGACAACGCCCTGTTCACGGTCAACCAGGCCAACATCGACCACGGCTCGATCGGCGGACTCGCGGACGACGACCACACCATCTACTACTTGGCGGACGGCTCACGAGAACTAACGGGCAACATCACTATTCCCAGCGCAGACCCCACGCTGCTCGTTAAGCGTGGATCAGCCACTCTGTTGCAGATCACCAGTTCCGATTCATCGGTCAATTTTCCCGTCACGCAGTCCAGCATTGCGGCTGCCGACGTACTGTTCGGCGCGCTGGGCTCCGACACCAACATCAACATCAACATCGTCCCCAAGGGCACCGGCATCGTAAAGCTGGGCGGCGTCGAAGGCGTCACTATCTCCGGCACGCAGACGCTGACCAATAAGACGCTCACCGCTCCGACCATCGCGGACTACACCAACGCGGGCCACGACCACCTCGACGCGGATGACGGTGGCGTTCTCACTCTCCCGGCCGTCGGTATCGCCAACTCGTCCACCGTGGGGCAAGTGCTTCGCGTCACCGGGGCCTCGACGTATGCCTGGGGGGCGCTGGATCTGGCGGACACGGACGCGGTCACGGGTGCCCTGCCCCTCGCCAACATCGTGCAGATCGCCACCGACAAGTTGCTGGGACGGGTGAGCGCATCCACGGGCGTCATTGAGGAAGTCACCTTCACGGATTTCGCGCAATCACTGGTGGACGACGTCGATGCGGCAGCGGCGCGCACGACGTTGGGACTGGTGATTGGCACCGACGTGCAGGCTTACGATTCCGACTTGGCGGCCATCGCCGCGCTGGCCACCACGGAAGGTTTCTACCGCAAGACCGGCGCCGGCACGGTTGTCGTCCACAAGTCGAACCTGGCCGCCGCGGTTGACCCCACAGTCAACGAGGACAGCGGCGACGGCTACTCGGTCGGCAGCGTGTGGATCAATACCACCGCGGACAAAGTGTTCTTCGCGGCGGACGTGGCCGTGGGCGCCGCCGTGTGGAAAGAGGCCGGCGGCGGGGGCGGCGGCAACTCGTTTGCGACCATTGATTGCCCCAGCGGCACGGACCCCGTCGCGGACTCGGCCACCGACACGCTGCAACTTCTGGCCGGCTCCACGAAGATGAGCATCACCGGCGACTCGGCCGCCGACTCCATCACCTTCGACGTGGTGGAGGCCAACATCGACCACGGCTCGATCGGCGGACTCGCGGACGACGACCACACCCAATATCTGCTGGCGGCCGGCACGCGAGCGCTGACTGGCAACTGGGACACCGGCGCGTTCAAAGTCATCACCAAGCAGCTCGATCTCGGGCTGGGCTACGACTCTGAGAACAATCTGAACGTCGAGGCCAAGGATGGCAACGCGGACGTCTCGACGATTGCAACGTGGCGCCGGGGGCGGTCTGGTGCCAATGGTGCGGCTGGTCTTGGTCTGCGGCACAACATGCAGATCGAGAACAGTGCAGGTGCTTTCCATGACGCGGCCTACCTCGACGTAGCCTGGGACGATGCCACGGACACCAGCGAGGACGCATCGCTGACCATCTCGCTCTTCACTGGCGGCTCGGCGACGGAATGCCTGAAGCTCACAGGTACGGCGGGCACGTTAGGTACAGTCCCCATCGTCACCACCTCGGGCGCACAGACGCTCACCAACAAGTCGATCGTTGCCAGCCAGTTGACCGGCGCCGTGGCCATCGCCAACGGCGGCACGGGCCAGACGGCACAGACCGCGGCCTTTGACGCTTTGGCCCCCACCACCACCAAGGGCGACCTGATCGCGCACGACGGCACGGACAACGTGCGGCTGGTCAAGGGCACCGACGGGCAAGTGCTGGTCGCCGATTCGACGGCAACGGCAGGGGTCAAGTGGGACGACATGGGAGTAGGCGAGATCAGTGTTCTCGACCTGAACTCCGCACAGGACGTTGTGGCGGCCGGCAGCACCGAAGAGACGATTTACACCTACACCGTGCCTGCCAACACGCTCAGTGCCAACGGCATGCACCTTGAGCTGGAGGCGATGGGCACCTTCGCCAACACCAGCAACACCAAGACGCTGCGCATCTATTGGGGCGGCACGCTGCTCTTTACCTTCACGCATTCGGTTACGGCCTTCTCCGACGACTGGTATCTCAAATGCGTCATCGTTCGCACCGGGGCCAGTACGCAGAAGTGTGTCGCCTTTGTCGTGGTGGATCACGCCGAAGGTCACGCGATCTACGCCTCCGCCTCCAAGGATCTGACGGCCAATCAGGCGCTGGAGATCCGCGGCGAGGCGACGGCGGCATCGAACCTGGCCAAGGAGTGCGCCAAGGTTTCGCTGGTGGACCCCACGGCGCAGAGCGGGGCCGTCGGTCGCTACTGGACCAAGGAATGGGACCCCGGCATGGTGACGAATCCCGCCAGCGCCTTCGCGGATTTCGGCGTTCAAAACAACCGGGACGTTAACGCTTTCGATAAGAACACCGACGAGAGCGTGATCCTGGAGGGCATCGTGCCCTCCAAGTTCCGTGGTACGGGCACTCTTAAGCTGCGAATGCTGGCCATGTCCAGCACCACCACGGCGGCGGACGACGCGCGCATCGACGTGGTGACGGAGTTCCGCACGCCGGGGCAGAGCGAGTCGGGCAACATCGACAACTTCGACGGCACGGCGGACAGCGGCACGTTCACCTTCTCCACCACAGCCTACTCGATTCAAGAGTTAATCATCACGCTTACCCCGGCGACAACGCCTGCCGCTGGCGATCTGTTTCGCATCAAAGTCACCCGCGACGCCGACAACGCATCCAGCTTGGATTCGCTCGACGCGGATTTGCTGGTGCTCGGTTACGAGTTTTACGAGGAAGTACCTTAACCAAAGAAGGAGATTCAAATGAGGACCATCATCGGCTTGCTGTTCACCATCTGTTTGACCGGCTGTGCCAACCACTGCACAAAGCCAGGCACGACGGCCAAGGCCAAGGTAATCGAGAGCGACTGGTCACTGTCGTGGTGCTGCCAGCAGAACGCCTGCTGGTACAAACCGAGTTGCAACGATCCGCTTGCCAGTGAGTCGAATTGTCTCGGCACCTGCCATGCCACGCGGGCGGACTGCCTGACGTATTGTCTGCCGGAGTAGCTCGTGGCTATTGACTTCGACGGGACGAATGACGGCCTCGACGTGGACATTTCTGCGTTCGGGGCCACCATTTCTTCGATCTTCCTGCACGGATATTTCCACTACGATACGGCAGGTACGATACGCAACATCGTTCGCTTTCGGGACAGTGGCGATAACACGAAATTCGTTCGCCTCACGCGAACATCTGGTACGGTAACCCTGCGCATCCAGAACGGCACTGGCAATCAGAGAAATTATGGAATTTCCGGCTTGTCGGCAGGCACTTGGTACGGGTTCCAGATGTACGCCATCGGCACTTCGGGCACATTGTACTCGGGCCTGAGGATTTGGAATAACAACACCATCGCGGGGGCATGGGACACCGTAGACCCGGACGCCGGGACGCCGTTGGTACCGAGCAACCTAGATACCTGCCATTTCGGGTACAACGGACTGGGGCTTGAGTTTTGGGACGGGCGGCTTGCGGAGTTCTGGCTTCATACTGCCTTCGACCCCGAGGGCACTACTGGAGACTCTACCGGAGTTCCACTGGCTAATGCTTTGGGCAACAACAACTCTCCGCTGTACATAATGTCACCAGTTTATGATTATTTTGGGGCACTATGGCACTACTGGCCGATGCGCTCCGCTTCGCACCTGACCGACGTGTTCAACAAGGCCGCGCTGACGCTGGTGGATGCACCGGCAAGCCATCTGAGTCACCCCAAAATCAAGGCCCGACGATTCGGCAGGTCGGCCGTTGTTCGATAGGTAAAAACCCATGGCCACCAAGCGCGAAAAAACCATCCTGATCGAGTTCTTCAAGACGGGCACGCTGCCCACCGGCGCGCAGTTCGAGGAGCTGATCGTCAGCCTGGAGGATTGCCTGCCGCCCAAGACGCTGGAAGTGGTCAGCGGAGCGGTCACCAGAACGCAGCGCATGCACCGCGTGGACACCGAGAACCTCGCGTCCACCGATGACCTGACCACCATCAACGGCATGCTGGACGGGGAGATCATCATTCTGAGCTGCGCCAATCCGGCGCGGCCTGTCACCGTAAAGAGTACGGACAATGTCGATATTGCCAGTGACATGGTGCTCGATGCCTGGCGAAAGAACATCGGCTTGTTCTACAACGGCTCGCAAGGCAAGCTGAACGAGCTTTGGAGGAACGCAACATGAACCAGAACTTCGGCGGCTACTCGCCGCAGACAATGCAATCGTCGTCGCCGCAGGGTGCAAACCCCATGCGGCAGAACCCGTTCCGCCAGGACTTCCTGGGTGGACTGCGACAACGCTTCCCCGGCCTGCCGTGGGGACAATCGGCTGGCGGAGGCATGGGCGGAGGCGCAGGCGGCACGTTCGCAGCGAACAAGCCGCCGAACTTCCTGGGCCACAGCCAGGGCGCGGCGGAGTTTAACGGTGTCGATGGAGCGCTCATGGACGGATGGCTGGGAGGCATGGACCCTCAGGTCGCCCAGACCTACCTCATGGAGCAGCAAAGTTTGGCGAGGCAAAACGCTCTGGCGCAGCAATATTTTAACGAATGGCGCAACATGATGAATAGCGCATACAACCAGTCGGCAAGCATGCTGCGCAACGCCGGGCAATTCATCGTCTAAGCAAAGAGAGGGCAGTCACAATGGCATCTTCGGAATTTGGCAATTGGGGCTTCGGCGACCCCTCCTCGTTCTCGGGAACAGATCCAACCGGAACATTCGGGCAGAACGCATGGGAGAAGAGCGCCGGGGATTTCAGTGGACGGCGCGACAGCCATCCATTCGCCGGAACGGATTCTTCGGATTCCAGCTTTCAGCCGCCACCGTGGATTGCTGAACAGCGCGAAAGGGTGAGGCAGTTTTTTCAGGAGAGAATGGATCCCAGCTACAGCATGTTCTCGCCCCAAGCTCGCGACTCAGCCGCGCGACAAGTTGGTGCCGGCGTGGCCACCAACGAGCGCCGCATGCGTGACTCGTTCGCGTCTCGCGGCATCAGCGGCGGCGGGATCGGGGAGCAATCCGTTGGCGCCATGCGGAACCAAGGAAATCTTGGTTTGCAGGATATCTACGCGCAAATGTCCGTGCAGGATGAAGGACAGAGGACGGCCGCCGCACAAGCGATGGATAACATTGCGCGATACGGGAACGACACCGCGTTGCGCCTGTACGAAGCCCAACTGAACCTGCCCACGCAGCAGGCGGCAGCCATGAGTGGGCCGATTCTTGCTGGACCAGATTTGCAGTTTTCCGATCCAGCGACGTGGTTCGGCATCGGCCAAGACAAGGAATTGCTCGACATGAGCATCCAGCAGGCAATGGACGAAGGCTTGCTCAGTGGACAAGACCTGCTCGGCATGGGCCTCGAAGGTCTAGGCGCTGACGTATCAATCGGCACGTTGATCCCGGTGATGGGAATCGGATGGGTGATGTCGTTGATGGATCGTCGCAACGCCAAGCTTGGAGGGTATAGCTAATGCCAATCACCCGAGGAACGCCGGGCTCGCGCGGCCTGTCGGGCCACATGGGCGCACTTGCGAGTGGCCCCTTGAATTACGCGCTGCAAATGCCTGCGCACAACAAGGCGCGCATGATGGATTCCATCTCGCGCTTCTTCCAGGCCCAGCAAGCCAAGCGTGAGGCGCGCAAAGCTGAGCGCGGCGGCGGCGGACCTGCCGGCGCTGCGATCGGTGCTGTCGCTGGTGCCGTGCTTGCCCCCTTCACCTTCGGCGCGAGCTTGGCCGCTGTTCCCGCCATGGCTTCCGCAGGCGCGAGCATTGGCGGCGCGGTTGGCAGCTACGCCAAGCCCGCCGGTTCGCCGCAGGCGCAGGCCCGCGACGACGCCATGACGGGCATGATCGGCGGCGCTCTTGCTCCGCTGGGCGCTGGCCTTGCCGGCGGTTTCGCGGCCAAGGCCAATCCGCGCAGCACGATGAGTTCCACGCCCACGGGGACGGTCGAGGGGATCACCGGCAGCGACGAGATCGGCACCATGGTGGACGATTCCGGCGAAGCCATCGGCAGCATGACCGAGCCGCGCACGGAAGCCATCGGCACCACGGTGCAGCCCATCAAGATCACGGAAGAGAACCCGTTCCGCCGCGGCTTCCAGGATGTGTACCAGGGTGCCGAGCATCTGCGCAACACGAACCCGTTCTTGGGGCAGTTCACTCCATGGCCGCAGCAGGAACTGATTCCCTCGAAGCGCTACGGCGGATTCAATCAGAACTAAGAGGAGGTCGATTCACCAATGCCCGCGACCGCACCTTACCAGCCCATCACCCCCAACGGTTCGCCTGACTTTCCGCAGGCGAACCTTTCCACGCGACCCGAGTGGGACGACTTCGATCGCCCGGAGTTTGCGCCAGAGCCGCAGGCCCCGCAGCGGCCGCCGACCATGTACCCCGGCGCGGCGGACATGTACGCCCGCGAACAGCAGGTGATGAACGGCGGCGCCGGAGGCATGGGCGCGCCGTCGGGCGGCGATCCGGCGCAGGAGTTTTACCAGCGGCTGATGGAGGCCCAGGAGTTCATCGCCATGCACCGCGAGGCGCAGGCTCCGCTCCCGCAGGCACCAAACGTGCCGACTCCGCCGCGCATGATGGATTTCGCGGAGTGGGCAGACCAGAAGTACCCGGAATTTGCCGGGCGTTACGTTACCCCGGAACTGGCGCGCACGATTCGCGCTCAGTACGAGTCCGAGATGGAAATGGCCCAGCAGATGTACGCCAACGATATGGACCGCTTCGGCGCGGAGATCGAGGCGGCCAAGTTCCTGATGGGCGGCGGTGGTCGAGGCGGTCGCGGCGGCGACGGCAATCCACTGGCTGACGCCATGGAGATGATGAAGCTGCAAAAGGACTTCATGCCCGAGCAGCCGGAAGCGCCGGGGAGCATCGATGCCTGGCTCGCGGGCAACCTGAACGAAGGCAAAACTCCGCAAGAAGTCGGCGGCATGCGCCGGAACATCATGGGTATGGAAGGCGGCGAAGAGGACGACGGCCTGATGACCGGCATGGCCAAGGGTCGCACCGCCGATCACCTGTGGTGGCAGATGACCCTCTCCGCCATGGGCTACAACAGTCCGCAAGACATCCCCGCGGAGAAGCGGCAGCAGGTGCTCACGTCGCTGATGAAGGACTTCCAGCAGTGGAAAACGCGCCCCGACAAGTTCGACGCGCTGGCTCTCGCCGGCAAGATGATGGGCGGCGGCCTGGAGTTCACCGACGAAGAGATCGAGCAGCAGTTCGGACCCGGCACCGCGCCGCTCATTCGCAAGCGGCTGATGGAGCAGTTGCAGGGCGGCAGCGGCCAGCTACCGCAGGGGCCAACCCCTGCGACTGAGTCGTTACCGCAGGGGTTCCCGGGCATGCAAGCGCCTCCCGCCATGCCCGCGATGCAATCCGGCGCACCCAACCCGTTCCCGGACCCGGAAGTGGACCTTGCCCCCGTTGCGGAGTTTCTGGAAGCTGTCCGCGGCGGGGAGATCAACCTTGACGAAGCCATGGAAGCCATCGTGACCGCTGTTGCCGATGGGACGATCGACCGCAACACGGGCCGCGCGGCCATGGCAGAACTCCGCAAGATTCGTCCGCCCACCGGTCAGCAACCGTAATGCCCAACGACAACCCGTTCATCGTTAAGCCCACCTTCGACGAACTCGTCCAAGGTGAGAAGATGCTCCAGGTCGCGGAGCGCGCTTACCGTGCGCGCTACGAGCACGCCGAGCGCGAAGCCGCCAAGCCCAAGCCGCCGCCGGAAAAGAAGGGCTTTTTCCGCAAAGCTCGCGACATCGCCGTCGAAGGCGCGTCCCACACCCTGCCCGGGCAGATCGCGCAACTCGCCGCCGGCGTGCAACTCACGCCCGAGACGATGGGCACTGAGGACCTCGGCACCGTGGGACGCGGCATGGCGGGCATCGGCGGCTTTGCGGCGGACCCCGTAACCTGGGGCAGCATGGGCTTGGGGCGTCTGGCCGGCGGTGCAGCCATGAAGGGCGCAGCCACCATACTCGGCGAGAAGGGCATGCAGAAGGTCGCCGAGTCCGGGCTGAAGCGCCTGGCGCTGAAGGGTGCGACTGCTGCTCCCGCCGGCGCGACCACACTGGCCGGCATCGAAGCGGTCAAGAACCCGTTCGCGCAACTCATCGCCACGGGCGAATACAGCCCGGGCGAGCACGCCAAGGAAACACTCAAGAGCGCGGCACTCGGCGGCGCTGCGGGAGCCGCTGGTGCGTTGCCCATGGTCGGCTTGCCGGCGGAAGTCGCCACCTTCGCGGTGGGCGAACCGCTGCTGCACGGCGAAATGCCAGACCAAGAGGATTGGCTGAACGCGGCCATGACCATCGGCGGTTTGCGTGCCGCGGGCATCGTGACGCGGGGGATGAAGGATGTCGCCGCCCGCACCCCGCCCAAGGAAGTGGCGAAGAACATCCTCCGCGAGATGGACCCGCGCGAGGGCCTGTTCGTGTTCCGCGCCGCCCAGCACGCCCGGGCCCAGCGGGAGAACGCCTACAAGTACGCGCCGCCGGAAGGCACCAACGGGCGCTACGAGCCCATCCCCGTCACCTTGACGCCCGACGGCAAGCCCGCCAAAGGCACCAAGTGGGCGGTGCGGGATAAAGACGCCGACCGCATCGACGCCAAGCAGTACGACAACTTCCTCGATGCGGCGAGCTCGGCGGACAAGGTGAACTTCACCGTCGCCGATCAGCCCAACCTCACGGCCAAGTCGCCGCTGGAAGTGGCGGAGCCGGGGCCTGTAGGTACCAGCGCTGCCCCACGGGGTCCGACGGCGGAAACGCCGACGCAGGCTCCGGCTCCCGCTACTCCGCCGGCCAAGCCCACCTTCCGCCAGTTCGTCGAGTCCAAAGGGTTCAAGTTGCCCGAGGGGAAGCCGACTCCCGAGCAGGTAGCCCAGATCAAGGCGTTCAAGGCGGAATACGACGCCATCGGCGTTAAACCTGTCAGCACCACTGAACAGCCTCTAAAAACGCCGCAAACGGCCCAAGGAGCAACGCAGGCCGTTCCGAGTCCAACCGCACAGGGTAAGCCCGTAGAACCTCTTGGCGCAAGCGGGATCGATAAATTCGAGCTAAGCCAAGAGTCAGCCGTTGGTCAGCCTGCACCGGTAGTGCCAAAAACCAAGCCGGTCACGAAAAAGGCCATCGGCCAGGGCGTTAAGGATGCCCGTTCGGAGGTCCAGAAGCTCTACCAGCGGCACCGGGAGGTCATCGACGGGGAAGAGCCGGGGGTGCGTGACCGGGCCTTGTCCGAAGAGGCCAACGTCGAAACCGCCCTGCGGCCTGGGTACTCCTTCAAGCAAGGGTACGAGTCCCAGGCCAAGGAACTCCAGGAGCGGCTGCCGGCTGACCTGCGGAAGAACGTGCGGGTGGTGAAAAAGGGTTCGCCCAACTACCAGTCCGCCGACGGCCAGGACGTGTTCGCCGGCGTGGGCACGGACAAGATGGCGGAGTCCATCATCCGCTACGCCGAGCAGGCCCCGGGGCGCAACAATGCGGCCGCCCTCGATCGCACCATCCAGTTCGCCAAGTCCAACCCGGAGATGTTCACCCCGGAAGAGCATGGGGTGATCAAGAACTACGAGCAGTCGCGCGTCGGCGAAGGCGTGGAACCCATCGCGGCTGAGCAGCTCAAGGTCGGCGACCAGTTCGAGATCCAGGGCAAGCCACACAAGGTGGAGGGGATCAGCCCGGACACCGGCAAAGTCAAGATCACCGACGACATCGATATCGACCTGCCGGCCAGGGGCAAGGTGTTTGCGGATAAGGGGAGCCTGCGAGAGAAGCCGGCGAGCGTGGAGTTTGACCCCTTCGAGATTGAAGAGAACCCCTTCCGGCAGGAAGCCGCGATTCCCCCCCGCACCTCCGAGACCATGGGCGAAGCCATCGCCCTGTCGTCTCCGTCGGGCAAGATCAGCAAACGCGCCAAGCAAGCCGCAGAGCAGCGGCTGGGCGAAAAGCTGTTCGGCAAAGAGGGATTGCAGCGAACGCAGCCGGAGCAGCCAGCACCAGCAGAAGCCGCCGCACGCAAAGCCAAGGAGTTGCGCGACCTTGCGGCGCGAGGCATGAAGCCCAAGGCGTACGCGAAGGAAGCCGCGCGGCTGGAAGCTGAAGCCGCCAAGCCTCAGGAAATCGAATACTTCAAGGGCGACAGGATTCAGTACACCGGCAAGGTGACCCCCGAAGGCTGGCGTGAGTTCGTCTACCTGGAAGGTGCCAAGAAGGGGCAGACCGGCGTTGCGCCCACGGCGGAGATGATCGCCAAGGATCGCGCGCAGCGGCAGAAGGAAGAGGCGGACATGCAAGCCGGGTTCCGCCGGCTCGCAGAATCGCAGAAGAAGGAAACCCGCCAGCCCAAGCAGATCATCGAGGACACGGTAGCCGAGAATCTGGCCGCCGCGGGCAAGAGCGACCCGGTGACGTTCACTGACGGCACGCGCACGCTGCAACTGTGGAAGAGCAAAACGCTGGCCGGCACGCGCTACACGATCGCGGAGCTCAAGGACGGGAAGCCCGTCGGCACCTGGACCTACGCCAGCCGCAACGAAGCCATCCGCAGCATCTCCGGCGCAACCACCAAGCAAGGCTCCGCCGTCGGCAGCGTGAAGATGCGGGTGAAGCCGGCAGGCACGGCGGAAGCGGCGCCGCCAGAGGCCATGTCCGATGCGAAGTGGGATGCGGACAATCGGGCCGCCAAAGAAAAGTCCTACAACGAAAATCTACCCGGCGCGGCGAACAAGCAGACCATTGCCGAGGACGTTGCCACGTGGGGCGCACAGCTCGGCTACGCGCCGCAGCGAATCATCGATGATCTTGTGCGAGCTGGACGCGACAAAGCGGATGCCGAGCTAGCCGTGAAGTTTGCCTTTGAGCGCACCGGCAAGCCGCTCAAGCCCGCCATGGCCCGGATGGAGAAGCCCAAGGCCGAAGTCGGCGTGCCCCTCAAGACCGAGAAGGGCCTGCTCAACCAGGACATCGACATCACCAAGCGCGGCGCGGGGGGTAAGCAAGAAACCCTCTCCCCCAAGATCGACGAGCAGATCGCGGACAACAAGGCCGCCGCCAAGCAGCGCGAACTGGACAAAGAGATCGGGCAGCAGCCGCTCTTCGGAGATCCACCGCCGCCGGGCGGAGATCAAATGGGCATCAAGGCCCCGTTCTTCTTCAAGCCCGAGTCCATGGAGAAGTCCGCCCGCATGCTGGGCGAGCAGATGGAGCGCGCCGTCTACAGGCTGGCGAAAGCGACCAGGCTGGACAAGGTATTCAAGTTCCGCACGCCCGCCGAGAAGGAGCAATACCGCAAGGATCTGGAGATCAAGAAGCGCGCGTCACTGCGAACCCACGGGCAGAAGGCCATGGCCGCCGCGACCGCCCGCACCGCCCTGAAAGAGTTCGACCAGCTCGCGGACACGGAAAACTCGCTCGCACGCTATCGCATCCACCAGGCCATCGTGGGGCAGTACCCGATGGAGCGCCTGCCGGAAGCGCATCGCGCCTGGGCGCAGCGGGCGCGTGAACTGCAAGACGAAGCCTCGCGGGAGTTCCTGGGCGAAGTCGTGCGGCACTTCGGGGCGGACACGCCGCTCGCACGTTCCGTGGCCCAGAACATCGGCACCTACCTGCACGAGGGATTCGCCCCCACGGTCAGCGACAAGCTGATCGCCTACCTGCCCGGACGGTTGCGACTGAAAGCTGAACAATTCCAGCGCAAGCGCGACAAGTGGCGGGTGTTCGTGGGCGGCAAGCCAATCATCGTCAAGGGCCAGGCGGAAGCGGAAGCGCTGCGCCGCGGGCTGCTCTCTCTCCGCGAGCAGACCGAAGCCATCAACCCGTTCCGGGAAATGCTTGAGTCCCGCAAGGGCTGGGTGAAGAGCAAACTCGAAGAGGGCAAGGTCACGGCGCAGGATCTGAAGAAGGCGATCGCCGGCAAGAACATCCGCATCGAAAAGCCGCTCACCGAGAAGCAGCGGCTGGATATGGGATTCTCCCGCGACCCGCGCTTCGCCTGGGGCATCAGTTACTCCAAGACGGCGCACAACACCGCCATGCTGCGACTCTCCCGCCGGCTGAAGAAGCTAGGGCAGGAGCCGCCGACGCTGGTGGCGGGTGACGCCAAGGCGGAAGAGACCTGGGCCAAGAGCGAAGGGCTGGAGAAGGTCACCGCCTCGGAGAAGATGGTCGGCAGCCTGCACGGCACCTACCTGCCCAAGCGCTGGGCTCGCGACATCAACGAAGCGGAGAAGGTCGCGCAGGGCTTCGCCAAGATGTGGCAGGACTACCTCACGATGTGGAAGGTGGCCAAGGTGCTCTACAATCCCGCCACGCACCGCCGCAACATCACCGGCAACGTGGGCTTCGCCTTCCTGGCCGGCATGTCGCCGTGGAACCCGGCCAATGCCCCGCACCTGCTCAAGGCGTTCACCGACATTAAGGGCCGCGGGCCGATGTACCAGCTGCTGATGAAAAACGGGGTGATCGGCGGCGAATGGTTCGGCAACGAAGTGTACGAGAAGGGCATCGAGTTCATCCGCCAGACGCCCGACTCGCCCATGAAAACCATCTGGCACGTGCTGAACAACATCCATGAGGGCGCGGGCCGCCTTTACAACCTGGAAGATCAAATCTGGAAGGTGTGGCATGCCTACAAGCTGGAGTCGCAGGGGCTCAAGGGCGCACGCCTGGCTCGCGAGGTGAACAAACACTGGCCCAACTACGCCGGTCTGCCGCGCTGGGTGAAGAAGGTCTCTCGGGATTGGCGGGGCACACCGTTCGTGGCCTTCAACGCGGAAGCCGCCCGCATCTACAAGAACGCGGCGTTGCGGCACCCGGGCCGGCTGATGCTTTGGACGCTGTGGCCCACCATGCTGACCAAGGGCACCGTGGCCTACCTGGGCATCTCCGACGACGAGAAGGAACTGATCGACGAGAGGCGGAGCATTCTGCGGGTGCCGGGCACGGAGTTGGAACTCGACTTGCAGCCGCTGCTGCCCTATCGCGACGATCGCGGCGCCGTCCGCACCATCGACATTCGCTACGACATTCCGCTGGGCAATGAGTTGCTGGAGCTGTTCGAGGGACGCCCGCCGGTAATGATGCAACCCGGCATAGTCACCGTGCAGGACATACTCTACAACAAAGACCGCTACACCAAGCAACAGATCGTCAGCGACGACGATCCGCCCTCGACCAAGTTCGCCAAGTACGCGCGGCACTTCTTCCAAGAGACCGTGCCGGCCCCCTCCTGGGCTCCGACGCAGCACGGCTGGAACCGCGTGCGGGACGCCATCAACGGCACGCGAGAGGACGGCGTGCTGGAAGCCTTCGGTTCGGCGCTGGGCGGTATCAACTTCCGCCGGCCATACTCGACGCGCGAGGAAGCCCTGCGGCGACTCAAGACCCGCGCACTGCTGGACGATCGCATCGCGGACCTGGTGCAGCGAGCCATCGGCGAAGACCTGCGGGAGATCCCCAACAAGCGACTGCTGCGGCTGCTGGAGCGCAGCGAAGAAACGCAAACGCTGCTGGAGCTGTGGAACCAGTCCTACCGTTCGCTGGGTGGGCCCACGGCCCGCGTGACCGACCCCATCACTTCCGAGACCATCGCCGCCTCGCTCAAGAACGACGTGGCCCGCATCTCGCTCTTCGAGTTGCGACTGTCGCACCTGATGCAGAAAGACGTGTCCGGGGACATCGACCCCGGGGAGAAGGCGGAGCTGCAATCCATCCGCGAGTACGAGCCGCAGATCGTGGACATGATGCAGCGCATGCAGGCCGCCGAGGACGACGCGACCAAGGCTCAACTCATCGAACAATTCGACGGGCTGCTGAAACGCGCTCGCGTGCAGATGCCGGACGCCAAGCACCCCGAACGGGAGCTGAAGCGTCTGCGCCAGCGCGGGGAGAACCCGCTACGAGATGCCGGATAACCGCAAAACCCTGCGCTACCGCTGCCCGGACGTTTGAAGTCAGCTGATTACTGTCAAGGGGGCTAAACTTGACACTAGCCGAATTGACGTTCTAGGCTCTTAGGGGAAAGAATGATTGCCCCGGCGGGGGCTCGAACCCCGACGGCCTTTCGACCGACAGCTTCCAAAGCTGCTCCGTCTGCCAATTCCGGCACCGGGGCGGTTTCTAGATGCGGGGGAGACGACGGCCATGCCCTTGCAAGGTGACCGTCGCCCCCCGCTTGCTTTCTGGGGGCTGTCTAGGGCTATTGGCGGTAAGTTAGGCTGGTTGCGTCAAGTCGATCGCGTGCGTGCTCATATCTTGATCTCCTGCATCACGGCGGTGATCTCCGCCGGGTCTACCTCGAAATAATCCGCCGCCGCCAGCACGCGGCCCCACGAACCCTCGTCCCAGCGCGTGGCGTCCAGCAGCCAGAACTGCTCCAGGGTCTGCGCGCTCAATAGCGGCAACTGCCGGCGGGACGCATGCTCGGGGGTAAGCAGAATCTCCAGCCAGCAAGCCAAACACATCTGGCTATCGACGCGGTGACCTTCGGTGGCGCGGTAGTACGCGGGCACGAAGCGCTCGATCTTTGGGTCCTGGCGGGAACACCACGCACACCAGAACCCAATCGTACGCTCGCACCCGCCTTGGAGGCGCTTGCGATGTCGTCTTTTGCGCGAGGCCATACCACGACAATCATGGCTGCAACAGCAGCTTCTCTATCGCCTGGACCTTGATCTGGTGCGAACGCTGCTTGCTCACTCCGACCATGGCGGCGATCTCCCTGTGTGTCAGCCTATCCGCCCGCATGCTCAGCACGACCAACTCTTGCTCCGACAACCGCGACAGGCGGGGATGCTCTTCGGGCACTCCGCCGGTGGGCTTGGCTTCCGCGTCAGCCAGCCACCCAGAACCCGCGTTTTGCAGCTTTTGCGCTTTAGACGATCGATGCGCGCTGCGAATCGCCCGGTCGATGGCGCGCACGGCGTAGGTGCTGAACTTCACGCCCCGGCTTGGTGAAAAGCTGCGCACGGCACGCAGGAACGCGAGCATCCCGTCGGAATAGATGGGGTCCAAGTCGATCCTCCTGGACTGCCGCTCCAAATGGGCCGTGACCCTACTCACCAGCAAGGGCATGTTGGCCTTGATGAAGGCGCTGATGATCGTGCTGCACGGATCACATAGAGGAAGGTGGGGGCGGCGCTTGCCGACCTGCCCCCTCTTGTTGCGGCACCCGCAGCGATCCAATGTGGCCCACGGCTCCATTCCAGCGAGTCCTTTTTACTTCGCCGGCTTGGCCAGCTTGAGCTTGGGGCTGTGCCCGTTGCGCGTCGCGTCCGCGGCCTTCGCCGGCTCGCTTGGCGGCTGGTTCACGGGCTCTGCGGTCGGCGCATTCGCCTGGGGCTTGGCTGCCGGCGGCGCCACCACCGCCAATTCATCCAGGCGCAGGATCGAGCTGCGTGGAATCTTGTGCATGTTGGCCACGCCCTGCGCCGTGCGAATTTGCGCCACCACGATGTAGCCGTCGGACGCATGGATCAGCGTGCCCACGACCTCGATCATGGACAACTGCTGCTCGCACCATTGCCGAATCGACTGGCCACTCAGAAGGTCGGGGTGGCTCTGCGAATTGACCCACGACACGCGAACCCAATCATTGATCTTCACTGAGATGTTCTCCTGCTGCTAAAAAAGAGGCCCCGGCACGCTCACGCGACAAGCGGGTTAGTCTCGACCGCTGGGCTGGCCAGACCAGCACCGGGGCGAAAGTTCAAAACGTCAGCCGCCGATCAGCGTTTGCAAGATCGGCAAAAAAAGAGGAGCGCGTCGTGGCGCGACCGCACTCCTCCTTTATCGTTCCGATGCCGGGGGGCCAGTCCCGGTTTAGGCCATGACGCGGAGGACCGCGACATTTCGGGGAACAAAAGGTCGCGGGCGAGTCCGGTTCCCCAACGCGATCCCACCCGCGCGGGCTCAAAACCCGACAATCACCTGGATGGCCGCAAACAGGCCAACCAAGAGTGCGATGAACTCCAGCCACAGTCCTTCAAAGAACGTCATTTGGGTGTTTCCTTCCTGCGGCTTGGCCGCTAGTTGTTCCCAGGCTCCTGCACCGCCATGGAACCCGTAGGCGTCACTGGCTCGCCATAGGGATCATTGATGTCGGTAGCAACCTCCTCCGTTTTGCGGCGCTCGTCCTTGATGAACCAGTCGAGCACATCTTGCTTGACCTCGAAGGTCACGCACTGCCCCTCGCCCGGCCCAAGGACAATCTTTTGGCCGAGGAACTCCATGCGGTATTCGCCGCAGTTACGGCAGCCGGTAGCCAGGCAGAACACTAACAGTGTGGCGCATCCCGCCGCGAGTTCGGCGTTCCACACGGAGCCCCAACGACGGCGCATGTCTCGACCGCAGTCGGCGCAGTACCCATAGCGGTCAATGTTCTTGTGGTCGCATGGCATCAGTTGTTACTCTACGTGGCTGTGGGTCTTGGATTCCTCGGGAACCACGTCCTCGCAAGGCTCCCACTGCTGATCAACCCAGCAAGCGCCCCGATTGATCGCCGCGCATCCACTGAACCCGAGACACAGCACCAACAGCAACAATGTTTTCTTCATACAGTTCCTTTCATTCGCAAGTGCATAACCCGATTCTGTCTCTAAGCCCACGGCTGGGCGGAATCGGTTGGTTCTTGATTTCCTCTAAGACCTCGACCGCCTTACGGTGCAGTTCTGCCTCCGCATCTTTGAGTAACTGCTCAAACGGTCGCATTCACTTTCCCGCTGGACGTTTGTCCAGCCCCTTCTCCTTGAGCAGCTTCGCCAAATCGTCCATGTGCAGGCAGTCGCACAGGCACGCCGAAGCACCGGGGCTTTGAATCTGAGCGATGCGCCCATTGCAGTAGTCGTTTCCCGGCTGCGCTTCAACTAGATAGCCGATCGCGCAGACGCTCGTGCCGTCGTGGTTGATGTGAACGATTGAATCGCCATTCTTCGCTTCACGACCATTTCGATAGTGCATTACCCTGTTCCTTTCAGGTAAGTTTCTTCACTCGTTTATGCACCGTCGCGTTCACCGCGTCGTGGTGCAGCTTCATGTGGGCCTTCACGTCCGGCCCCCAATCCTCAATATACCCGATCATTCTATCCGTTGACTGGCGGTATCGCACGCCCTTCCATGCGGCAAAACCAAGGCACGCGCAGCCAAGATAGGCAGCACCGAGCTGAATGTTGACCGTGGTGATGATGTTGCCGTCTCCGCTCGCTCGATTGTCCGTGCTCGCCGTCTGCGGCCTGGTGGCAACGTCAACGTGCGTATCAATCACCGGGGCTTTGAGACACCCAACCAGCATCCATATGGTGAAAAACACGAGAAATCCAGTGATGGAAATCAACCATATTGCCCGTCGAAAGAGCGGTTTCGGGGGATAGGTCATAGCTTCTCAACATAGACGAATCTGGGTGTATCCGATTCGTTCGGCCAGCTTTTTTGTGCCCAACATGATTTCGCTGGAGCCACCCCAAATATGTGAGCCCACGAGAGCATCCAAATGTGGCACAGGGTTCAGTACCTTGAGGCACGGTTGCCCTGCTGGGGCACGCTTATCGTTGGCCGGGCCGAGGTCTAATTCGGCGGTACCATCGGGTAAATAGCGGACATCCTGGATAATCGCGTCAATGCTCATGTTTTTTCGTATCTTCCCGGCAGCCCCTTCGCTCGTAGATGCCCGTGCTGGCTCAGCTTGAGCTAATAGGCACCAATCGATTCCACGCAGTCCATGGCGTTAACCTGAAGGGCCAGCACGCGGTCATAAACCACCATGCCCTTGCGGATGCCTTCCAATTCACGGGCCACCTTGAGGTTGACCAATTCCTCGCGGTCCAGGGGATCGTCTGCTCGCTTGGCGCAGTTCATTCCGGTGGCTACCAACCTTGCTGGATGTTGACTTCGCCGATGATGACCACGTCGGCCTGAATGACGCCGAATCCGTACAGCGCATCATTCGGAGCCACCGGACCCGTGTTGCCAAAAGCCGGGAGCTTCTGCCCGTTGAGCCAATACAGCACGCCGATCTGGCGCATTTCGCCGTTGGGCATTCGGCAGTCGTAGGTCATCACCGGATTTGGCTTGCCAGCGCTTTCGTGACCAAGCTGGAACGCAATGGCGCTCACGTCGCCCATGACCATCACGTTGACATTACCCGTGCAGCGCAGGCCCTTCTCGCCGAAGCTCGCCTGGCCGGTTGGCCAGTTCGGCTGCTTGGCGACAACCTCCAGGTTGCCCGCCAGCACAGCGATGACGCCCGGTGGGCCGTTCAGCGTGAGCGCGCCAGCCACTGGACCAAGGGGCAAACTCTCAAAATCTGTTTTCGCTACAAGTGGCATTTGCAATCCTTTCCACGTGAAGAAAAAAGGCGAAGGTAGAGGGCCGCCGCCGTACTAACACGACGGCCCCCCACCCGCGCCAAGGAATTACGCAGTTGGCGGAACCGGCGGCGTCAGGTTGTCCAACGCCTCCAGCTTCGCGGTGAGCGCATCGCTCTGCGCTTCGATCTCGTTCAGCAGCGTCTGATCTTCCGGCGTGAGGACCGGCGGCGTGTTCTGCAACTGCTCGATCTTGGCGTTCAGTGCCGCCACATCGGCGACCGCACCGTCGATAGCCGTAGCTTGACGGGCATTGAAGGCGTTGATCTTTGCGGCGAATTCAGAAATTTGACTCATTGTCTTACTCCTTCTGGTTGTTAGGAAGCCGGTGGCGTTGCGGCGTCCAACGCTTCAAGCTTCCTGGTTGTCTTGCCAGTTTTGGCTAAAATGTCCTTGAGAGACGCCTGATCTTCTGGGGAAAGCTTGCCGAGTTCGTCAATGGCACTTCTCGTTTCTGCACCCTGTCCAAGTAATGACCACAACAGGATTCTGTTCGTCGCTAACAGGCGTCGAATCTGACGTAACTCGGAAACTAACGATAACTGTTGGTTCATTGGTTGTTCTCCGCGCGGCGTCTTCCACTCGCTGCGCTACCGGTTGTCGATTCGCGGGATGGCTGGATCGTAATTCAGAATCCCCATGGCTCGCATCAACACCAGCACGAGCATGGCGCAAACCGCGATGATGATGATTGCCTTCACCGCTGGCGGCATCGGAATATAGGTCGTTACAGACCACGCGATTAAGCCCAAGACGACTGCTAGCACGATGAATTCAATAATTCCGATGGCACACCATCCTTTCACTTTTCGATTTCTCTCAACATAGCATCATACGCCCTTTGCTCCAGCCTGTCGTACTCAACCTGCTGCCGTGTATCATGCTCGCGCACGTACCCCAGCAGCATCCCCCCCATGAAGGCCGATAGCGTCAGCAGAAGCCCGAATCCACCGATAATGAGCGGCCATTTCGTCTGCTGTCCTGTAACGACTTGATCGGACAGCTTGGCAATCGAGGCTGTAAGAGCATCGCCCCACCGCTGAAACGCCTCGACGGCCTTCTCCAGACCGCCAATGCGGAATTCGTTCGACGCGGCCTTGTCGTTTTGCAACTCGTCCATTTTTCACAGCCAGCCGATGTTGCCGAAGATTCCGTCGTTATCGATTTCGCTCTCGCCGTCCCGTTCCACGGTTAATTCGAGGCGCACGAGATGTGGCAGGTAATCGTGCGTGATGATGCCCGCATTGTGAAACACCGTGGGGTCTGAAATGACGAGGTGCGAATGGTCGTTGCGCAGCCGCCCGTCATCGTAGAACCCGTAGCACTTCGGGATGCCCGGCGTCTGGCATGACTTGGCGACTCCGAAGCCAGCGGTCTTATTCGGGATTTCCACTACGACCGGCGACGGCCCGCCATGGGCAATCAGAGTAGGCACCGTCCAGTCGGAACCGTCATGGTCTCGGAAGGTGTGGTCGCGGAATGAGAACTTGCCATCCGCCCGGGAGATGCGAACCCCGTCCAGGACTATTTCGCTGAGGTTGTCGAAGCTGAGCTTCGTCATGCCCGAATCCTTTCGGTCAGCCCGCTGCGTCCGAGCCCATTGTATGCCCCATATTTTCTACGTAAATCTCTTTTCGGCAATGGGGGCAGCGGGCCGGAAGACGCGTTCGGCCCTTATCTGTAAGTGAATTGTTTGTGTCTATCAACCCGTGCCGTCGCAGGCAGACGATAATTTCGTAGGCGCTGCCGCGATGCACGCTGAGCGAATTGGCCACGTGCTGGATTGTCGGTGGGGTTCCCGTCCGCAGCTTGTGCGCGGCGATGTATTTGAGCGCCTGAAGCTGGCGCTTGGTCGGGTTTCTCACCCCTTCCTCCCTCCCCATTCCTTGCTCGGCTTGCAATGGGCAATCACGTACACCCTACCTTTAGAACAATCGTCGCCTTGTCCCATTCAACGTCCAGGTCGCAATCGTCACCACCTTCCGGGTCGTCGTCGGGCATAACTTCCATCCATGCATCACAGTGCTTGCAGACCCACAAGATGAACGAGTCGTCCTC